>Ga0325411_1004104_pt1 | contig 16380 bp, 14 predicted proteins | sample PopdelMetagenome_13_FD_206181 | JGI IMG/M metagenome (GOLD analysis project Ga0325411, IMG submission 206181) | Populus deltoides microbial communities from Bellville, Georgia, United States - Xylem-PdIQD-R4 | ecosystem: Host-associated > Plants > Phyllosphere > Stem > Wood/Secondary xylem...
TCACCCATAAAAGTTGAGAGCATTTGGATCACTAGAACTCGAGATATGGCTAAAATACTGAGTAGTGCTGTTGGTGGACGTGGTGGATAGACCTCAAGCTCTTGTCTGGATGAAATGTCATTGTTACCATCTGAATTTAAGAGAATATTCTTCATTAACGTTGTTGGAAATGGTCTTTTCCTTCCACCCACCAAATTTCACGTCATTTGACCTTCTAGAACTCTAGATATGGGTAAAATTCTAAGCAGTGTTTGGGCTGGATTACAGGACAGATTCTGACTTCTCTTTTGTGGCCAAACTTTGAATTTGAAAACGGCAGATTTGGGTCTTACACTATTCATGAACATTGTAGGCCTATTTCTTATCTTTCCATCCATATAAATTAAGCTGAAATCCAAGATCTACAGCTCCAGATATGACCCAATAACTGAACAGTGTTCCAATTTGAATTGAATCGGTATCTCCTTTCTAATCTTAGCCATTTCTTTGTCCTTTCACTTTCAATAGTTAATCACATCAATCAATCCTTTGAATTGTGAGATATGCCTGCATTTAAAATGAACATTTACCATAAATTAAAGCTATCTTATATTATCAGATCTGTTATTATAAAACATGCTCTAGTTAAGGAGTTATTGATACTTCAAGTGCAAAATGATAATATAAAACCTTGATAAAAATGCACTTTTAAGTACTAATCAAGCGACTCAGTTTTTGCTGACGATTTATGGATCAGTAGTGACATACGTTTTTGACAAATTCCATGTGTCAGCCATTACTCTAGTTTTGCTATCGATTTGATGCGTCAGTCATGAATTCATTAGCTCTGTGGATTCCATACGTCAGGTGTCACTCAGTTTTTAGGGATGACTTCTTGGTCTACAAAGACACAATTTTTTATGACAATTTATCGAGTAGCTGTGACATAGCTTTTTTGACAAGTCCATCTGTAAGCCATGACTCTATTTGTGCAATTGATTTGATGCGTTGGTCATGAATTCATTGATATTGTCGATTCTATACGCCAGCTATCACTCAATATTTCTTGATGATTTCAATGACTACAGCAACTCTGTTTTCGCTGATGATTTATGGATCAGTAGTGACATAGCGTTTTTTACAATTTCATGCACCAGCCATGACTCTATTTTTGGTATTGAATTCATATGTCGGTCATGAATTCATTTTCACTGTCGATTCTGTACGTCAGCTATCACTTAGTATTCGTTGACGATTCCAAGGTTACAAGGATTGTTTTCGCTAATGATTTATGGATCAGCCGTGACATAACGTTTTTGACAATTACATGCATAAGCCATGATTCTATTTTTGCAATCGATTTGATGTGTCGGTCGTGAATTCATTGACGTTGTCGATTCCATACAGCAGTTGTCACTCAGTATTCATTGACGATTTCAACGTCTACAACGACTATGTTTTCGCTAACGATTTATGGATAAGCAGTGACATAGTGTTTTTGACAATTCCATGCGTCAGCCATTACTCTAGTTTTGCTATCGATTTGATGTGTCGATCGTGAATTCATGGACGTTGTTGATTCCATATGTCACTAGTCACTCAGTATTAAGTGACGATTTCAAGGTCCACAACGACTCTGTTTTCGCTGACAATTTATGGATCAGCCGTGACATAGTGTTTTTTACAATTCCATACGTCACCCATGACTCTATTGTTGCTAACGAATTCATTCGTTGGTCATGTATTTAGTTACGCTGTCGATTTCAAGGTCTCCAGTAACTCGTTTTTCACTGACGATGTATGGATTAGCCGTGATATAGCATTTTTGACAATTCTATCTGTCAACCATGACTTTATTTTGGCTATCAATTCCATACGTCAAATGGCACTCGGTTTTCAATGATGATTTCTAGGTGTACAGTGACTCATGTTTCGCTGACGATTAATGGATCAGCCGTGACATAATGTTTTTGACAATTCCATGCATCAACCATGACTCTATTTTTGCTTTCGATCTGATGCGTCGATCGTGAATTCATTTACATAGTTGATTCCATACGTCAGTTGTCACTCAGTATTCATTGACGATTTCAAGGTCTACATCGACTAAGTTTTTGCTGACGATTTATGGATCAGCAATGACATTGTGTTTTGACAATTCCATGCGTCAGCCATGACTCTATTTTTGCTAACGAATTCACATGTTGGTCGTGTATTCAATTACGCTATCAATTCCATACGTCACCTGTCACTCAATATTCATTGATGATTTCAAGGTCTCCAGTAACTCGTTTTTCACTAACGATGTATGGATTAGCCGTGATATAGCATTTTTGACAATTCTATCCGTAAACCATGACTTTATTTTGGCTATCGATTCCATACGTTAGATGGCACTCAGTTTTCAGTGATGATTTCAAAGTCTACAGTGACTCAGGTTTCCCTGACGATTAATGTATCAACTGTGACATAACGTTTTTGATAATTCCATGCGTCAACATGACTCTATTTTTGCTATCGATCTGATGCGTCGGTCGTGAATTCATCGACACTGTCGATTCCATATGTCAGCCATGACTCTATTTTTGCTATCGATTTGAAGCGTCAGTCATGAATTCATTGATGCTGTCGATTCCATATGTTAGCTCTCACTCAGTATTATGTGACGATTTCAATGTCTATAGTGACTCTACTTTCGGTATCGATTTATGGATCGGCCGTGACATAACATTTTTGACAATTCCACGTGTCCTCTATGACTCTATTTTTACTATTGATTCCATACGTCTGCTGGCACTCAGTTTTTAGTGATGATTTCTAGGTTTAGAGTCACTTAATTTTCGTTAACAATTTCTAGTCAACAGTGACGATGTTTTCACCAACGATTCCATGCTCCAACAATGACTCTGTTTTCTCTGTTGATTTCATGCATAAACTGTGAATTTGTTTTCGTTGTCTATTCCATGCGTCATCCATCACCCAACAACAGTTCACGATTCCATGCATTATAAATGACTCTATTTTTGCTATCGATTTCATGTATGGGCAGTGAATTATTTGACGCTGCGCTTCCTTACGGCAATTGTCACTCAATATTCATTAACGATTTCAAGGTCTACAGGGACTCTGATTTCGCTGATGATTTATGGATCCGTAGTGACAAAGCTTTTTTGACAATTCTATTCGTTAGACATAACTCTAATTTTGCTATCGAATCCATGCGTCGACCATGACTCTTTTTTTGCTATCGATTTCATGCAGGGGCAGTGAATTATTTGACGCTGTTGATTCCATACGTCAGATATGACTCAGAGTTCAGTGACAATTTCAAGGTCTACAGCGACTCAGTTTTCGTTGATGATTTATGGATCACTAGTGACATAGCGTTTTTGACGATTCCATGCGTCAACAATGACTATGTTTTCTCTATTGATTTCATGCGTCAGTTGTGAATTTGTTTTCGCTGTCTATTCCATGCGTCATCCCTCACCCAACAATAGTTCACGATTCCATGCATCTCACATGACTCTAATTTTGCTATCAAATCCATGTGTCGGCCATGAATCTATTTTTGCTATCGATTTCATGCGTGGGCAGTGAATTATTTGACTCTATTGATTCCATACGTCAGTTATGACTCAGATTTCAGTAATGATTTCAAGGTCTACAGCGACTCAGTTTTCGCTGGTGATTTATGGATCACTAGTAACATAGCGTTTTTTACAATTCCATGTGTCAGTCACGACTCTATTTTTGCAATCAATTTCATGTGTCAGTCGGGAATTCATTGACGTTGTCGATTCCATACGTCAGCTGTCACTCAATTTTCAATGATGATTTCTAGGTCTAGAGTTACTCAGTTTTTGCTGACGATTTCTAGTCAGTACTGATGTGGTTTTTACCAACGATTCCATACGTCGACGATGACTATGTTTTCTCTACTGATTTCATGCGTCCATCGTGAATTAGTTTTCGATTTTGATTCCATGTGTCATCCATCACTTAATTTTCAATGATGATTTCTCGTTCTACAGTGACTCAATTTTTGCTGACGATTTCTGCATCAGTAATGACAAAGCGTTTTTGACAATTCCATGCGTCAGCCATGACTCTATTTTTGCTATCGATTTGATGCGTCGGTCATGAATTCATTGACGCTGTCGATTCCATACATCAACTGTCACTCAGCTTTTAGTGGTGATTTCTAGGTCTAGAGTCACTCAGTTTTCGCTAACGATTTTTGGTCAGCAGTGACGCAGTTTTCACTAACAATTCCATGCAACAACAACAACGACTCTGTTTTCACTGTTGATTTCATGCGTCAACTATGAATTTTTTTCGCTGTCTATTCCATGCGTCATCCGTCACCTAACAACAGTTCACGATTCCAGGCGTCAGACATGACTCTGTTTTTGTTATCGATTTCATGCGTGGGCAATGAATTATTTGACGTTGTCGCTTCCTTACGGAAACTATCACTCAGTATCTATTGATGATTTCAAGGTCTACAGCGACTCAGTTTTCGTTGATGATTTATGGATCACTAGTGACATAGCATTTTTGACGATTCCATGCGTCAACCACGACTCTATTTTTGCAATCGATTTCATGTGTCGGTCGAGAATTCATTGATGCTGTCGATTCCATACGTCAGCTGTCACTCAGTTTTCGTTAATGATTTCTAGGTCTAGAGTTTCTCAGTTTTTGCTGACGATTTCTAGTCAGTACTGATGGGGTTTTTACCAGCGATTCCATGCGTCACCGATGAATGTGTTTTCTCTACTGATTTCATGTGTCCATCGTGAATTAGTTTTCGCTGTCGATTCCATGTGTCATCCGCCATCAATTTTCAATGATGATTTCTCGTTCTATAGTGACTCAGATATCACCAATAATTTCTGCATCAGCAGTGACAAAGCGTTTTTGCCAATACCATTCGTCAGCCATGACTCTATATTTGCAATCGATTTGATCCGTCGGTCGGGAATTCATTGACGATGTCGCTTCCAAACAGCAGTTGTCACTCAGTATTCATTGATGATTTCAGGGTCTACAGGGACTCTGTTTTCGTTGAAGATTTATGGATCTGCAGTTACAAAGCGTTTTTGACAATTCCATGTGTCAGCCATGACTCTATTTTTGCTATCGATTTGATATGTCGGTCGTGAATTCATTGACACTATCGATTCCATACGTGAGCTATCACTCAGTTTTCAGTGATGATTTCTAGGTCTAGAGTCACTAAGTTTTCACTCACAATTTCTGGTTAGTATTGACGTGGTTTCACCGGCGATTCCATGCGTCAACGATGACTCTGTTTTCTCTACTAATTTCATATGTCCACTGTGAATTAGTTTTCATTGTCGATTTCATGTGTCATCCGACACTCAATTTTCAATGATGATTTCTCGTTCTACAGTGACTCAGTTTTCACCGACGATTTCTGCATCAGTAGTGACATAGTGTTTTTGACGTTTCCATGCGTCACCCATGACTATATTTTGGGAATCGATGTCATGCGTCGGTTGGGAATTCATTTACGCTGTCGATTCTGTATGTCAGCTGTCACTTTGTTTTCAGTGACAATTTCTAGGTCTAAAGCGACTCAGTTTTCGCTGACGATTTATGGATCACTAGTGACATAACGTTTTTGATAATTCCATGTGTCTGCCATGACTCTATAATTGCTATCGATTTGATGCATTGATCGAGAATTCATGGACGCTGTCCCTTCCATACGGCAGCTGTCACGTAGTATTCATTGATAATTTCAAGGTCTACAGGGACTCTGTTTTCGCGGACGATTTATGGATCACCAGTGACATAGCATTTTTTACAATTCCATGAATCAGCCATGACTCTATTTTTGCTATTGATTTGATGCATCATTCAGGAATTCATTGATGTTGTCGCTTCTATACGGCAGCTGTCACTCAGTATTCATTGACGATTTCAAGGTCTACTGGGACTCTATTTTCGCGGGTGATTTATGGTTCAGAAGTGACAAAGCGTTTTTGACAATTCCATCGTTAGCCATGACTCTATTTTTGCTACCGATTAGATGTGTCAGTCATGAATTCATTGACCGTGTCGAGTCCATACGTCAGCTGTCACTCAGTTTTCAGTCACGATTTCCGGTCAACAACAACACAGTTTTCACTAACGATTCCATGCATCAACAAAGACTCAGTTTTCTCTGTTGATTTCATGCATCAATTGTGAATTTGTTTTTACTATCTATTCCATGTGTCATTCATCACCCAAGAACAGTTCACGATTCCATGCGTCAAACACGACTCAAATTTTGCTATCAAATCCATGCGTCGACCATGATTCTATTTTTGCTATCGATTTCATGCGTGGGTAGTGAATTATTTGACGTTGTCGCTTCCATACGGCAGCTGTCACTCAATTTTCATTGACGATTTCAAGGTCTACAGGGACTCTATTTTCGCTCATGATTTATGGCTTAGCAGTGACAAAGTGTTTTTGCCAATTCCGTGAGTCAGCCATGACTTTATTTTTGCTAATGATTTGATGTGTCGGTCATGAATTCAGTGACGCTGTCGATTCCATACGTCAGTTGTCACTCAGTTTTCTGTGATAATTTGTAGGTCTAGAGTCACTCAATTTTTGCTGATGATTTCTAGTAAGTACTGATGTGGTTTTCACCGGCGTTTCCTTGCGTCAACAATCACTCTGTTTTCTCTTCTGATTTCATGCATCCATCGTGATTTAGTTTTCGCTGTCGATTCCATGCGTCATCTGTCACTCAATTTTCAATGAAGATTTCTCGATCTACAGTGACTCAGTTTTCACCGACGATTTCTGCATGAGTAGTGACATAGTGTTTTTGACGATTCCATGCGTCATCCATGACTATATTTTAGGAATCCATGTCATGCGTCGGTTGGGAATTCATTTACGCTATCGATTCTGTACATCAGCTGTCATTTAGTTTTCAGTGATGATTTCTAGGTCTAGAGTCACTCAGGTTTTTCTAACAATTTATGGTCAGCAATGAAGCGGTTTTCACCAGCGATTCCATGTGTCAACGATGACTCTGTTCTCTTCTGATTTCATGCGTCCACCATGATTTAGTTTTCGCTGTCAATTCCATGCGTCATCCGTCACTCAAATTTCAATGAAGATTTCTCGATCTACAGTGACTCAGTTTTCGCCGAGAACTTCTGCATCAGCAATGACATAGTGTTTTTGACGATTCCATGCGTCATCCCTGACTATATTTTGGGAATCGATGTCAAGCATCAGTCGGGAATTCATTTACGTTGTTGATTCGGTACGTCAGCTGTCACTCAATTTTCAATGATGATTTCTAGGTCTTGAGTCACTCTGTTTTTGCTGACGATTTCTGGTCAGCAGAGACGTAGTTTTCACTAATGATTCCATGCATCAAAAATGACTCTGTTTTCTCTGCTGATTTCATGCGTCAACTATGAATTTGTTTTCGCTGTCTATTCCATGCGTCATCCGTCACCAAATAATAGTTCACGATTCCATGCGTCAGACATGACTCTAATTTATATTTTTTTTTGATCAAATGTAAGAATATTATAGATCAAAAATACGCTGGAGACCAGCAATATAAGAAAAAGGGAACAAAGTCCCTTGAACAAAACATAATCAAGACAAGCTTGCTGAACAAAAATCAAAGGGAACAGGCTCCCTTGGACAAACCATAAGCAAGGCAAGCTTGCTGAAATAGAACAATCAAAGGGAACAGGCTCTCTTGAACAAGCATGAATACGATATGGTAATAAGCATACATAAAACATCTACACAACAGCTTCAGCAGACTAAACAGTCTGGACATTAGGGAGAGAACCTCACCCAAACAGACAAAGCCCCAACAAAGAAACAGACAAAGCCCCAACAAAGCAGCAGGTAGCAACAGAAAGAGGCGACCTTCATAGTCTACCCATAGCAGCAGCCTCTGCAATCCCAGAAGGCACAAGTCCTAGAGCAGCACAAAACCAGCTCGAAGATGCCAGAATACACAATCCATTCCAGCATACCGATGAGCAAACCATCAAAACAGAGACCCGACAAGGGTCAGAGACCACTCATCAGCCAACATCGCACGCAGAAAGCAGGGAATTACCGAGCTTCACCCAAGTCTCACCTGCAATATGGGGATAACAAGTTAACGATAGCTGCATCTTGCACTCCCAACAAAGGGGAACATGCAGGGGAAGATGGACTCATGGCAGTAAGCCAGAAGTAAAAAGCCAAAGAAGAAAGTCCATCTCTAGCAAACCATAATTCCAGCCAGCTTCAAGAAGCACAGCATACCAAGCTGCTTATAGCAGCATACCGACCTACATATAGCAGCAACTAAGAAGCCAATCACCAGCAGACCATCCCTACACCACAGCATGGATTGAACCCAAATATGAGGGGAGTGAACCTCACCCAAACTATTGGGATCCATAGCCACTATCAAGATAGGCCAACCAAATCAGACCTGCAGAAGAACCAAATGGAACAAGAGGCAGAAATTGTGGATAAGGGGAGATAACCTCACCCAAGCACACCCCAAACAATGCAAAGAGATCCTTTGCATCAAACCAGCAGCATCCAGTGACCCAGAAAACTCTGAGGAAGGAATACTACTGGAGGACAACCCATACAGCAACTGGGGAGCCAGCACACAGCACAGCTCCAACAAACCAACTCCACAACGTGAAGAAGCAGAGCTAGTAAAACCCCCAAATATAAACCTGTATATAGTAGCAACAACTCCCACAAGAGGATACAAGGTCATGTCAAGCAGCCAATCATAAGAGCCAAGATAACCCCAGCAATAAACAACTGACCACACAAAGCACACGACCAAACAGAACCTGCAGCTTCAAGAATCTCAGCATGTAAACTCTAAAGCAATGTTGTATTCAGCAACAACACCCAAGAGAGCCTATAGTAGCAGACCACAACCTGTAGTGTACCTTACAGAAACGACAACTCAGAGGCCAGTATCAGTAGAAAGCCACGACCAGTCGAGCAAACCACATTCACTCAGTAGAGGTGCCAAAGATGCCACCAGAACATGCTCCACCAAGCTCCTCTATTGCAAATAGCAACACAGCAGGAGAAAACCAACAGAACAACCTGCATGAATTGGCTGCCATTGGTACACTCCAGCAGACACTGGCATAGAATAGCAGCCAAGTATGGCATCCAACCATCTTCAACAACACTGCCAGGGAGCAGCCAGAGAAAACAGTTGGCATAGCAACGCAAACAAAACATAAAAACCAGCATCCAGCTTCAAGGAGCAAAGCAAACAGGGCTGCATGAAGCAGCAACAGCAGAGGACAATATCCACCAAGCAACGCCTCAGAATCTTGACCTGAGGGAACAAGACCAAACACCAACCAGCAAAATGGCAGGCAAAACAAGCATACTACAACAGCAGTCCAACTAGCAAGATTAACTTGCAGCAACAGCAGAGACACTATGGCTTGCATCCGGGATACAAACGAACGCATATAGCTAGAGAATGAGACCCAACTATAGCAAACCATCACTACAAGGAGTAGAAGAAAACAAACTAGCAATCTAGAGAACAGAGCATTCAAGAACAACTGAACTCAGGAACGAACACACCAAAATCATGAGGTAGACTACCTCATGTATATGCAGAGGGCATAACCCTCTAGCAAAACAGCAAAATTGTTACATAGGAGAAGCAGTAGGGAATGCCCTACCACTTTCAGTTTCAGAGAGCAATTCTCGCAATAGCCTTAGAACACGTTCAGAGTTACTTGAATAAGGAATACACCCATTGGCTTCAGCAGCTGAACCAACCAAGGAGAGAAAGACCCCAACGGTGGTGACCAAGACAATCTGCCCGCAAGCACTTAACAACAGATTTGCATCGTTGTTGCAAGTAAGCTTCAGACCCATGAAATGGAACAAATCTTCCTCCAGATCCCTCGCCAAGGAGAGAGTCACGCTCACAACACCAAAACCCATAATCGCATCCCTAGAGTAGGGCCCGCCAGCTAAGGTTTCAGGAGATGGAGATGTTGTAAGATTTAGGGAAACGTACTCGGCCCTAGATCCAGCACAAGCATCCACAACAAAAGACTCATCAGCAAAGGTTTTAAGGGCTGGGTACTTGTGATCTGGGGGAGACAAGACAAAAGGAACTTGATGTCCAGAAGGCACACCTAAGACCAAAATCGGGTGTCGAGAGACAATAATCAAAAACTTCTCTTGGAAGTTAAATCGAGAGAAGAGAGGCAAAAACTTTGAATTCACGATGGCCACAGAAAGGCCAACGGAGAAAGAAACCCATGAAGAAAGAGGCTTCAATCGGGTTCCCAAGAGTTGCAGCACACCATTGGGAGGAGAAAATTCCAAAAATAGAGGAGAGCATCTCTCTCTAGTTTCTCACTCTAGCTCTTTCTTAACATGACTCTAATTTTGCTATCGAATCAATGCGTCGGCTATGAATCTATTTTTGCTATCGATTTCATGTGTTTTCAGTGAATTATTTGATGTTGTCGATTCCATACGTCAGCTATGACTCATATTTCAGTGATGATTTCAAGGTCTACAACGACTCAGTTTTTGCTGAGGATTTATGGATAACTAGTGACGTAGTGTTTTTGACAATTCCATGCGTCAGCCATGACTCTATTTTTGCTACTGATTCAATACGTCGGTCATGAATTCATTGACGTTGTCGATTCTATACGTCAGTTGTCACTCAGTTTTCACTAACGTTTTCTAGGTCTAGAGTCACTTAGTTTTCGCTGATGATTTCTGGGTAGTAGTGACGCGGTTTTCACTAGCGATTCCATACGTCAACGATGACTCTGTTTTCTATACTAATTTCATGCGTCCATTGTGAATTAGTTTTTGCTATCGATTCCATGCGTCATTTGTTACTCAATTTTAAATGATGATTTCTTGTTCTATAGTGACTTTGTTTTCGCCGACGATTTCTGCATCGGCAGTGACATAGTGTTTTGGACGATTCCATATATCACCTGTGACTATATTTTGGGAATCGATGTCAGGCGTCGGGTGGGAATTCATTTACGCTGTCGATTTCGTACGTCAGCTGTCACTCAGTTTTCAGTGATGATTTCTAGGTCTAGAGTCACTCAGTTTTCGCTGACGATTTCTGGTCAGCAGTGACACAGTTTTCACTAACGATTCCATGCGTCAACAATGACTCTGTTTTCTCTGTTGATTTCATGCGTCAACTGTGAATTTGTTTTCACTGTCTATTCCATGCGTCATCCATCACCAACAACAGTTCACGATTCCATGCGTCAGACATGACTCTAATGTTGCTATCAAATCCATACGTTGGCAATGACTCTGTTTTTGCTATCGATTTCATGCGCGGGCAGTGAATTATTTAACGCTTTCAATTCCATATGTCAGCTATGACTTAGATTTCAGTGATGATTTCAAGGTCTATAGCAACTCAGTTTTCGCTGATGATTTATGGATCACCAGTGACATAGTGTTTTTGACAATTCGATGCGTCAGCCATGACTCTATTTTTGCTACCAATTAGATGCGTTAGTCATGAATTCATTTACGCTGTCAATTCCATACATAAACTATCACTCATTTTTCACTAACGTTTTCTAGGTCTAGAGTCACTCAGTTTTCGTTGACAATTTCTAGGCAGCAGTGACGCGGTTTTCACCGGCAATTCCATGCATTAACAATGACTCTGTTTTCTCTAATAATTTCATGCGTCCACCATGAATTAGTTTTCGCTTTCGATTCCATGCGTCATCCGTCACTCAATTTTCAATGATGATTTCTCGTTCAACAATGACTCAGTTTTTGCCGACAACTTCTGCATCAACAATGACATAGTGTTTTTGATGATTCCATGCGTCATCCCTGACTATATTTTGGGAATCGATGTTAGGCGTCGGTCAGGAATTCATTTACGTTGTCGATTTGGCATGTCAGCTGTCACTTAATTTTCAGTGATGATTTCTAGGTCTTGAGTCACTCTGTTTTCGCTGACGATTTCTGGTCAGCAGAGACGTAGTTTTCAATAACGATTCCATGCGTCAAAAATGACTCTGTTTTCTCTGTTGATTTCATACGTCAACTGTGAATTTGTTTTCGCTGTCTATTCCATGCGTCATCCGTCACCAAATAATAGTTCACGATTCCATGCGTCAGAAATGACTCTAATTTTGCTATCGAATCAATGCGTCGGCCATGAATCTATTTTTGCTATCGATTTTATGTGTCTGTAGTGAATTATTTGATGTTGTCAATTCCATACGTCAGCTATGACTCATATTTCAGTGATGATTTCAAGGTTTACAACGACTCACTTTTCGCTGACGATTTATGGATCACTAGTGACGTAGTGTTTTTGACAATTCCATGCGTCAGCCATGAATCTATTTTTGCTACTGATTAGATGCGTCGGTCATGAATTCATTGATGTTGTCGATCCCATACATCAGTTGTCACTCAGTTTTCACTAATATTTTTTAGGTTTAGAGTCACTTAGTTTTTGCTGACGATTTCTAGGCAGTAGTGACGCGCTTTTCACCGGCGATTCCATGCATCAACGATGACTCTGTTTTCTATACTGATTTCATGCGTCCACCGTGAATTAGTTTTTCCTATCGATTCCATGCGTCATCTGTCACTCAATTTTCAATGATGATTTCTTGTTCTATAGTGACTTTGTTTTCGCCGACGATTTCTGCATCGGCAGTGACATAGTGTTTTTGATGATTCCATACATCACCCGTGACTATATTTTGGGAATCAATGTCAGGCATCGAGCGGGAATTCATTTACGCTGTCAATTCCATATGTCAGCTGTCACTTATTTTTCAGTGATGATTTCTAGGTCTACAGAGACTCTATTTTCGCTGACGATTTATGGATCAAGAGTGACATAACGTTTTTGACAATTCCATGCATGAGCCATGACTCTATTTTTGCTATCGATTGGATGTGTTGGTCATGAATTCATTGACGCTGTTGATTCCATACGTCAACTGTAACTCAGTTTTCAGTGACGATTTCAAGGTCTATAGTGACTCTGTTTTCGTTGATGATTTCTGGTCAGTAGTGACGCAGTTTTCACTAGCGATTCCATGCGTCAACGAGGACTCTGTTTTCTGTACTGATTTCATACGTCCACCATGAATTAGTTTTTGTTGTCGTTTCCATGCGTCATCCATTGCTTGGTTGTCAAGAGATCAATCAATTTATCTAGGTCTTAAGGGTGCCATTGAACTAAATCATTAATGCGGACATTATGATTGTTTATTTGTTAGGGTTAGTTATACGGTGGATCCATTAATTAACCAATGTTAAGAAAAGATGAAAATTCAGAATATAAATTGAAGTTTTGTTTCAAGAATCAGTTCTAATTTCCATTGGTGGATGTGTGCTTGCGACCAAGGTTTGTTTTCTTGATAAATTTTGGTTTCAATTGACTTTGTTTGCTAGTTTAATTTCTTCCATAGTTTAGATCATCACAAATCAAAACCCCCCAATTGCATAATGTATAAAAAATCTGAACTAAATCTTCATTGTGGGATCGACCCCTTGCTTGCTCTATACCATCTTGTATGCTGTGTTTGAAGCTAGGGTAATTAATTTGTGCGACCGCGACATCGCAACAAATTTTGGCGTCGCTGCCGGGGAGGTAATTTTAGTTGATTCTTGTGCTTGTACTGTTATTTTTATTTGTTGTGATTCAAAAAAAAAAGAGACAAAATTTTTGCTTGTGGCGGTACTGTTCACTTACGACATCAGTACTGTTCAAAAAAGATTTTTTGGTGGAATTAGGTATTGGACTTTTGTTTCCTAAAGGGAAACAACATTCTGAACAGGCCTAGTGGCATTCCACTAGCCCCACCCTATTGAGGCCAAATTCCACTGTTTTCTAGTGTTTTTAGGCAGTTTTAATTTTCTAGCGTAGGATTTCGTACAATTTGCATTGTTTTCGATCTCTTGTGTGGTTGTTTCTTTTGAGTATTCTTGATAATTTATGCCAGCAACCCATTCTACTAACCAAAGTCAAGTGCAATTGGATCTCAAAATAGAAAAAACTTTACGCAAGTTACGAAAGGAAGCTCGCCTCAACACCATGGCTATTGCATGACAACAAACACTCAAGGAGCTTGCTACTCCTAACGTGGAAAATCAGCCATTGTGCATAAACACCGACAATAATGTAAACTTTGAGCTCAAATCTGGTTTTATACATTTGCTACCAACATTTAATGGTCTTGCAAGAGAAGATCCTCATACTCATCTCAAGAATTCCATATGGTTTGTATTGGCATGAAACTGAACGGAGTTGATGAAGAACAGGTTAAGTTAAAAGTTTTCCTTTTCTCTTTAAAAGGGGCAACAAAGGCATGGCTTTTCTCCATTCTCCTAGGTTCAATTGGAACTTGGAATGGCATGAAGAAGATCTTCCTTGAAAAGTATTTTCCAGCATCTCGAGTTGCCAACATAAGGAAAGAAATATGTGGGATTCGGCAATCTCATGGAGAGACACTCTCCGAATATTGGGAAAGATTTGAGCAATTCTGCATTTAATGTCCTCATCATCAAATACCCGATCACCTACTCATTCAATATTTCTATGAAGGATTGATGCCTACTGACCGTAGTATCATTGATGCTGCAAGTGGAGGGGCATATTGGTAAATAAGACACCCGAGCCTACACGCCAATTGATCTCAAACATGTCAGCTAACTCGAAACAGTTTGGCACCCGTGGAGACTTCACAAATAAATGAGTAAATGAGGTAAGTATTTCTAACCTTGAGAATAAAGTTAATGATCTTACTTCTCTTGTGCGTTTTTGGCTTGTGGCAATGTACAGCAGGTGAAAGTTTATAGCATATGCTCCTTTCAAGGACATGCTTCAGATATGTGCCCAACAATGCAAGAAGATTACATTGAACAAGCTAATGCAGTTGATGGAGCATTCAATGGATAGGCTCAGCGTAAGTATGATCCTTTTTCCTACACGTACATTCCTAGATGGAGAGATCATCCCAACCTACGGTATGGGAACCAGCCTCAACAAGGCAATCAAGGCTGACAATTCCATCCCCATGAATTTCAACCCCAACAGAATTATCAAGCAAGACAACCCCCTATATTCACAAACTCCAATGTTATGGGGTCGTCATCTAGTGATGATTTTTGTGAGATGATGAAAACTTTGGCTTCTAACACTGTGACCTTGCAACAAAATGTCATGTCTTTTCAACAGGAAACAAGGTTAAGTATTCACAACTTGGAGAAGCAAATGGGGCAAATAACTTCAAGTGTGGGGAAATTGGAAGCACAAATGAATGGAAAATTGCCCTCCCAAGCATTGAATCCAAAAGAGAATGTTAGTGCGATCATGCTGCGAAGTGGGAAAGAACTTGAAGAGAAAAGGTCGAAACAAATTGAGATGGAGGAAGAAGAAGAGATAGAAACTGAATTGAGTACAAAGAAGGAACATCCTCCTCCTCCACAAACTGAAACAAAGACCAACACTTCAAAGGTAACTCCTCAATCAATGACTTCCAGTTTTAAAACAATTCCACCCTTTCCTGTGAGTTCTTCTAGGTCAAAGAAAGAGGACAAAGAAAAAGAGATTTTAGAGATTTTCAAGAAAGTAGAACTCAACATTCATTTGCTTGATGCTATCAAGCAAATTCCCAAGTATGCCAAATTTTTGGAGTTGTGTACTACCAAGAGAGCTTTCAAACTGAAAGGTTATAAAATGGTAAGTATGAGTGAAGTTGTATCTATTGTTGTTCAAAAGAATATGCCTTTGAAGTAAAAAGACCCAAGTGCGTTTACTATCCCATGTGTTATTGATAATGCTAGTTTCAAAATGGCCTTGTGCGATTTAGGTGCATCCATTAGTGTTATGCCCAAAAATGTTTATGATTCTCTTAGTCTTGAGCCTTTGAATAAAACTAGCATTGTAATACAATGACACGACCAAAAGATTGATGTCTTCTCCTAAGTGCAGGAGTGTCGAAGTAATAAATAACCCGACAAGACCGGGGTCGAACCACAGGGAGCTTAATTGTATGAATTATAAGCAGCAATAATACAACAATAATAGTAAAAATAATAACAACAACAACAACAACAACAACAACAATAACAATAATAATACTAGTAGTAGTAGTAGTAGTAATACTAATAATAGTAATAGTAATAGTAATAGTAATACTAATACCAATAATACTATTAATAATGATAATAATAAAGAATAAGAAGAAGAAGAAGTTGATGAGAACTTTGAGATGGAAGATTAACGTAAGGATTAAACAATGATAACAACAAATGTCAAGGTTAGAGGATCCACTAATGGTATTTCAAACAAGTATAGTATAAACTCTT
>Ga0325411_1004105_pt1 | contig 16375 bp, 7 predicted proteins | sample PopdelMetagenome_13_FD_206181 | JGI IMG/M metagenome (GOLD analysis project Ga0325411, IMG submission 206181) | Populus deltoides microbial communities from Bellville, Georgia, United States - Xylem-PdIQD-R4 | ecosystem: Host-associated > Plants > Phyllosphere > Stem > Wood/Secondary xylem...
AAAAACATATTATTACAGTACTCTTGTACTAAAATGATTGAAGCAACTCAAAAGCATATTAAAAACAAATCCTTCACTGCTTTTAATTAAAGGATTCAAATGAACAAGTATAGCAGCTAATTAATTAGATGATTTAATTTAAAAAAAAAAGGAGGAAATGAAAATGCGGGACCCAAGCTATAAAATGGCTGTCCATTGATAGAGGTGTACCTGAAAAGAAATATTAAGTGTAATGTCACTCACAGGCTATTCCATATTCTCCACCATACATTCTTGTCAAAACTGACAACCAATTAATGAGATACATGTGGAATATATATCTTTCTGATCAGATTTTTCATAAATTATATTTATTTATGTGGGATTTCTCAGCAAATGTTGTGTCCGGTCCCTCGTGGTTCATTTCCAGCCATGCCATGAAGACAGATATGGGATTTAATTCAGATTTTTGCATGACAATAGTACAGTATATTTAAGGTTTTGAATGAAGATATATGGCCCATTACCTTCCTTCTTTCTTTGATTTCCCCTAATAATATTTGATTATCCTCTCCATACAAAAAAAAAAAAAACAACCTTGAATTTATTTTGAAACGAAAAAATAAACAAATTTTATATATATATTATTTTTATCTTGGAACAATACTAACCAAACACAACCTTAGTTTTTGTATAAAAAAAGGTTTCATTGTGAGTTTTAGTCCCTCTACATTTAAATGCATGTTATTTTGATCCCTTGCTAATTTTGTTTACCCGATGTGCCATCCGCCTAGGCTCTTTCTCTGTATTTTTATAACTATTTTGTCCTTCCATTAATGAAGACATAAAACCCAATTGTTGAGTGTCGCATGTCTTTTTTAGTCCAAGCGATGACATCTATGACACTTATTGCATGGAACATCAATGTGAATTACATGTAAAAAAAGTAAAAAAATAAAATTCAATATCTAGTTTTATATAGTAACCAAAAATCCTAATTGATATTTTAAATATTCTAGGTAAGGGTGTGATTATGTAATAGAAAAGATACTTATAACTCTATATATTTTACTTAATATAATCTGTATTATTGTTTGTTTTTAATGATTAAGGTGCCTAATATGCTTACATGCTAAGGGCTTGTCTAAACTGGTATATGCACGTTTTATTATTAAATGTAAAATATTATTATAACCTAAGTCGGTAATTTAAAACCTGAACCTAGGAACAAAGCTCAATCATCACTTTAAAACAAGAGCATTGAACCCAAAAATATAGTGAGAAAACAATAGGCATAAGCATGTTCAAAGCTATGTTATCGAAATGGGTTCAAAAGAAAATACTCATACTTAATAAGCCTATATGAGATCACACTGATCCAACCCAAATCCGCTCGCAATAATAAAGAAAGGTGTCCCCGAAAACAAGAACACAAGAATAAAATTAAATACATATTCACTTGGGCAAAAAAATGTAAATTAAAATAAGAATTAAATATTTACAAATCAACATCAACATTAAAATTTCATAAATAGTCATATTTTAATTTTGAAAACAACGTGTCTTTGTTTTTTTAAAAAATAACTAGCTAGATGATTAGAATATTAGTTCAAAAGAGTATTGTCAAGGCACCCTTAAACCCAGTAGTCCAGATTCACAAAAGAATGAAAACAAAACTTATTATTAGTTTTTTAAAATAAAATAAGGATGAAAGTTTTTTAAAACAAAATCACGAGATAGGAAAATAAGAAACGATATCTTGAAAATATTTTCAAATCACACCTTATGACTCTACCTGGTAATGGTTCATTGTTACGATTAAAATAAACCTATTAGTCTAGATTCACAAGAGGATGAAAAGAAAACTTTATTTAAAAAAATAAGAAAATTACAAGATAAGAAAAATAAGATCTTGAAAATATTTTTTAATCACAACCTATGACACTGCCCAGTAATGGTTCATCTATCATAGATAGGATCGGTGGACATGACAAAGTTACGAGAAAAACACTTCCTGATGATGGTACTTTTTTTATAGGTAGAGGATTTGAAAATATTTTAACGTGATGTCTTAAGTAATTTTATTATTGGTTAATTTCACTCTATGACATTGTTAAAGAGTTTGAAAATATTATTATATTAGATTAAATTATTGTTTTTTATTTATTGACTACACTCTATGACACTACCACTACCCAATAATGGTTTATTTGTCATGGGTAGGGATCATTAACCAACCAATACATGATAGAAACACAAGAAAAATAGATTTTGGAATATTATAATTTATAAAGCGATTTTATTACTTACATCAATTCCTATAAAATGTCTAATAATAGTATATTTCTCATAGATAGAATCACAAACCAACCAAAAATGATGTGATTTATTAAGCAATTTTATTTCTTACTAATTATACCTATGACAATATTGTCCAATATGACAATATTGTCCAATAATAGTAAATTTTGCATAGGGAAGATCATTGACCAAACAACACAAGATAAAAACATATTTGGATTAAACAAATTTTTAATAAGGTATCTTTAAGCATCTTAAGAATTCCATTAAGGTTTGTAGTTGGAGATGGAAAAATAATGAGATTTTGGACCCATATTTGGGCAGGAATTCTGCTCTCTCACATCAATAGTTTTCAAGGTTGTTTGCATTATTAATGCTACAAGCAATTTGGAGTCTTTTTTGGAGGAGGGAGTTATAGGTATTTAAACAATAGAAGTTAACAAGCTTGAAGGATTGTGGACCGATCCTGATGACAAGACGCACATATTACTATGGTCTGGTTTTTAGCTTCATGTCTTGTACTTTGTCTTAGTTACACAATCCATGTGGCTAACTTTCTGTAGTTAATGATGCTCCTCTCATTTTTAAATAAATAAATAAATAAATAAGAGGATGTTAGACCATACCTATCAACTTGGTTGTTATATAGAGTTAAATCTTTATTTGTAGCCAAAAACTAAATTAAATAATAAATTTCCCTCCATGTTTTATTTTTCATTCATTTTTTTTACATAATTGGTAAAATATAGGGCTAAATGGTCGGGCTAATTGACAAGGGTCACCAATCTCGTTCAATTTTATTCATCATGTGTGTCACAATATCGGGGAAGATTGACTTTTCCTTGCAAACGTTAGGAGGGAATCTGACTTTGCAGACCATTTTAATAGGCTTAATTTAGCCACCATTTTTCTTAATTATAGATCAAATTGACAAGAAAATGAAACATAGGGGATAAATTTTCTTTTTTTTGTTATAAATAGAGAAGGCAAAATAGGTATTATCTCTTTGTATATGAAATCATGCACTATCATTAAATTTTAAAAAAAAAAAACATAATGTGGAACATATATATTTTGCTGGAAGCTAGTGAGAATGTTTAGGTACCATTTACTACAGAATTTATAATTTATCAACGAAATATTCTGCCGGTAGTTAAAAACTAATTCTGTTGGCCAAGACTTTTACTGACGGCCTCAAAAATGGTTACTTTTTATCAGAAAAACTTTTCCTAGGTGATTATTGTTCTATCACTCATTCCATCAATAATATAATCACCGATAGATTTATAGACAGAAAAAGAGCGTCAAACAAAAAAAATTATCCACTTTATTTTGTTGATATTTTCATTGGTGAATATGGCATATCACCGATAAAAAGACTGTATGTAATTTCATCGGTAATTTTTTAATATTACCAATGGAATTAAACCGTTAGTGATTAAACAGTGGTAATAGTATTTGAAGTAATTCTTTTCCAACTCTTTAGAATATACAGACAGACTTAATATCTCAATAAGATCGTCAATTCATAGTGTTTTAAAAATATTTTTTAAAAAAAATATTAAATAGAGTAGAAAATAATTAAATTAAATTAAAAATTAAATATTTATTACATATTTAAAATTTTATCAGTTCAAATACAATAGTTGAAAAACTTTGGGCTATCGGCAAGTCCTCGGTCGTAGTGTTTGAGATACCGTAAACCCGATTTCTATCGGGTCTATCAGACGATCCTACCTTCAACCATAATTTCGGATTAATTTTGAGATGGGCCAAAGGATCGTCCTCATATCTTTCCTGTAGCTAGGTGTTATATTTTCCTAAATAAAAAAAAACAATCAGCAAATTAAAAAAAATAATAATAACTTAAGAAAATTAAGAAAAAAAATTATTGAAATTAAACATACCACGAACTTCTTAGCTCGACCATCCACAAGTTGTTACATCCTTTTTCGACGATCATCCTTTTGCTCGTGCATTTCTAATAAAAGCTTCATCGGTCTTGATTCACATCCAAAAATCATAGCCTGCAAGAAAAAAAACCTGTTAGTTAAACATATTCATATAAAACAACAATTTAAAAAATGGATGTAATAAAAAATAATATTACCATTTGCTTCGCATGTGAAACGAATGGAATGAATTTGTTAGTGTATGTGGTAATGGAACCATGAATCTTTCTGTTCTAATTCCTCGTGCTGGATTGTGACTGTTGCACGAAACACTCGAACATGACGTGCTAAATATATTTTGCACATATAGCCTTCAAGACGTACAGAGGTCTGAAATCCTTCCAAACCACCATGTCTTTCCAGCCTGAAACTTTTTTAGCATATTTTTAGCCTTTTTTATGCGTCTAAATCCTTCCAAGCCACCATGTCTTTCTAGCCTGAAACTTTTTTAGCATATTTTTAGCCTTTTTTATGCGTCTTTATACCAAAAATCATGTATCTATATAGTACAAGTGAATTATTGCTTAATAAATAAAAAATAAAATTTTAACATTTGGATAAAAAATATTTATTCTTATTTCAATCTTATCTAGTTGCATTGTAATTCTCTCAAACCCTCCTAACAAAAGTATTGTCAGCCCTATCACAATAAGATTTTTCTTTGCACTTCAAATTTGTAAAAGAATTAATTCATTAATATTAATAAACTAATTAAATTAACATAATAAAAAAATTTATTAAGTATATATTAACCTTGAACTTTCTGAACCATGCATCAATAATGGGTTTCCATTCACAGTTTTTGAAAACCTACTTCCATTGAAACAATGACACTTCCATCAACAATTTCATCATAGGTGTTATCATTCAGGCAGCCACAATATTTGTAAACCTGAAATTGCATTCGTTAATTGAAATTTATTTTTCAAAAATTATTAACTATTTTTTTATTTTTTAGTAGTGCATGAAAGGAAAACGAACTTACATTGAGAGGTCAGGCTTTTATTGGGCAAAATACTTTTTAGTAAATGAATCTTGTTCTAAATGAACCCCATCGGCGTGGCGGCATCGTACTCAATGAGCCCACATTGAGAGAGGTTGCATGTGCCCCAGGTGCCTGTTCATTGTCAACACCTAACGACTCATGGTTGTTAGAAAGGCTGCTAGAAGAACTAGCTGTGATCATGTTTATATGACGTATTACTGACTTTCCCCTAAGCATCTACACAAATTAAATGACCAAGATACCGTTCCTGTTATAAAAAAAATCTACAGCATCTCCCCTATACAAAAGACGGGAGACTACCCAAAATATGTTTACTTGCAAATACACATTTATAATATGTTGTCACAAACCAATTTATTTTATTCAACTTCTAAGTCATTTATTTCATGTGTCTATTAGTATAAAACTCTAAATTTTATTCATTATATTTATATAGGCTTGCTTACTATCATTTATATAGCTTCTAACTTTTCAATATAAATATTTTTTGTAAGACTTGGTTGGCTTTAATTTTTTATTTAACTTTATTTAATTTTAAGACTTTTAAATAATTAATTTGAACCTAACAATTCAATTCATATGCTTTGAGACATTAACCACTTCAACAATGTCAAGTTTCAATTTAAATTCGATCATTATTTCAATATTCTTATTACAAAACAATTTAAATTTGATCTCGTTTTCAAATAATTCCATCTAATATATAGTATTCATATTTTATATATACAAAAGTCACAAATTAAATTTGTATTTGTATTTAACAAATAATCGCATTATATACACAAACTAACTTTATATACAATTTTAAATTCAACAACTAATATATATTATTTATTATGATAAACTCAAAATTAAACAACAAAATTCAATTAAATCTTTAATCACGTTATCTAAACCACAATTAACTCATAATTACATAAATTCACATTTTCAATCACAAATACTCATAAACCTTATAATTAACAAATTAGCGATTTATAATTCATCAACAAAATTTCACAAAAACATCACGATCAATTCAAAAATTCAACAAAAAAAATTCTAACAACAACATTCCAACAAAAAAAAGTTCAAAAAAACCAAATATAATGCAAAACAAAAACCTAAAAAAAGCAAAAATTGAAAAATCTTACCTCTTAATCTAGCTCATAAATCTTGCACTATTTCTTGCAAAGATAAAAACAAAACAAGAACAAATTCATGTCATCATAATACACACAAACAAAAGGTAAAACTGAGGAGTGAAGAGAAGGAGTTAAGAAGAAGAGATTGAGAGAGAGAAGAGAAAGAAAATGAGAGAAATGTTGATTTTTTTATAGAGAAGAGGAAGAGAGAAAAGAAATAAGATGTGTTAGTTATGAAGTTAGGGATTCTAGTATTTTAATTTGAAGCTTCTTTATTGATGGACAGTTAAATGTTAATGTTTTTAACTTGTCCATTGGTGATTATGTTTGTAATATTTGATTGAGATTTTCAATTTATTCAAAAAATTTCATAACCCCCCTTCCCAAATATCACCGATGAATTAACAAGAATAAATGTTATGACTTAACTATAGACTTCAATACCTGGGGGTATAAAATTACTCTGTAAAGTATATTTACAGGTATTGAAGATATAGGGTAGAAATAATTACAGCATTGAAATTTGAGCTTTAAAATAATTAGGTTTTAGCTTGATAAGGCAAAGATTTCTTTACTGAGAAGGATCTGCCTTAAATCTTAGATAGATCAACGAATAGAAATATGACCTAGAAAAAAAAATAATCAATCAACAATGCATCTTACCATAGATAAAACACACTAGGGTGGTGCATCTTTCTCATGCACAATTAGTCATTTTACCTAGACTTTTACATACTAATAAATTTTTTAAAAATCATGGTATTACATCGTCACCCCTTCAAAATCATAATTTTATGATTAATTAACCCTAATACATCTCAAAACTCCGTTAAATCCCACAAGTAGATCTGTCATTTTACACGCCACTAACATCCAAAATAATTAAGTTGTCGTATCTTTATGTTTGAAAAATAGATTTGGGCAAAGGCTCTACTTAAATACTGATTGTAACCTTGGGGTTCATCACTCTTAACTATTATAGTTGTAGTTAATTGATGTTGAAATCAGCGAGACTATAATTAATGAAAAAAATAAGATATTTATGAAACCATTGATGCAGAATGTGGGAGGTTGAAACTTATATTGTTATTTTGGGTTTAAATTCAAAGAAAAATACAAAAAATAAAATGTCTCATAAATTCATCTAATTTTTTTAAAACCTAACCCAAATATGATAACGAGAAGCTGATTTGACAGCAATGAGGATTAGTGCGGCAATAAGTATGGAAGTCAGTGCTAATATTAATTGTACCGAAAAAGCAATGGTTTACTGTATATGTGTGTGTAGGTGAGAGTTTCTATATAATCACAATACAAAATATGCATTACGTACCTAGAAGTTAAAAAAAACCAACAGCATTTACTATTACCCTATTTTGCATTTAATGCACCATCCAAACACCACCTATGAATTAGTGTTTTGTCCTTGCTAACATTGGACACAGTGGCAAACAGTAAGATCAACTACAATAGAATATTCACACCTAATTAAGATACTTGTTTTTCAATTAAAAAATCGTTTTTATTATTATTTTTTTGTGTTTTTAAGTTATTTTAAAATGTTAATATAAAGTCAATTTGTAATCTCCAGCAAACACTTTGCATCAAAAGATTAAAAAAAAATAAAAATCAGGGTTAGTACTTCCCAATTCTCTACAATAGAGTTCTTAGCAATCCCATAATAATAAATTATACTTATGATTTCGCCTAGGGTTTTGTGAAACCCTAGCAGATATGTATATAGTCAATGAGCTAGAGCTAGCTAGCTAGAGGATGAGAATTGTTATATATTGTGCAAGTATGGTTCATGTGGATGACTCCATTACAAAAACCTACACACGATCATGCCTGGAGACCAGATTTTGTTGAAAGATTATTATTAGAAGGGGAATATTTGGGAGAATGAAAGGGAATTAGAAGGTAATGTAGAATTAGGGTTTACGATGTATCCGCATTAAAGCAAACAAACAACCCTTTATGTGGGTCTCTTACTACGTACGTATACAAAAAGTCAATGGGTCTCCCTATATATAATACAAAAATACATGTATTATTATTATTATTATTATAGTTGTTGTTGTGTGTAATCTGTTCTACTAATTAATGATCTCAATACCTTCTCATAATGGGAAAAAGAAGAATAATTAAATTATATATGTACTATATAATATTTATTTACACGTTAATCAAGATAAATTAAATTATATTTTCAAGTAATTTTAAGAACGCATTTTATATGTTAATTTAATGTATTTAGAGGAAATAAAAATATTGCATAATTACCAACCAAACCCATTTAAGCATAGAAATGGCATCCTAAAATAATATTTTTTTATCCTTGCAAAAAAAAAAAAAAAGTAAAAGTTCTTGGAATTATTAAGTATGTTGCTTAGAGAGAGAAGGGGCCGGGGGTGGGGCGAAGAGTGTGGGGGAGGAGGAATCCTACAAGGATGAGTCTTTCTCTTTCTAACATTTGCTATCCCGTTCTCTACGGGGAAGGAAAATCATAGTGATGGAAAGTTTTTTTTTTAAGGTTATTTTGTATATTTATTTATTTATTTATGAGTGATTGAGTTTTGACTAGATAGAGAAATACCTTGTGTTCTTCTTCATCTCCTAGTGTCGTTTTCCAAGATATACTCTCGAGGTGTGCAAACCAAAACCCATTGCCTTTCAATGCACTTTCAAGATTTCAATTTTCTTTTTTCAATATATTTATTTAATTATTTTTATTTCCCTTCTTCTTCCTTGCCTAACAACACAAATCCCTCTCCCTCTTTATTTCTTGTTCTCTATCTACCTTTCACACGCACTCTCTCTCTCTCTCTCTCTTTCTTTCTTGAGCATGTTGGTTTGCTGATGAAGATTTAAAGACACTTCTCTTTGCTTCATCTCTCTCTTTCTTTCTTTAAGTCTTTAAAGTAGAAATCTATGGTGTGTTCTTTCCAAGCTTTTTATCAATCTGGTGTCAAAGCTGGCCACATCTCCATCTCTCTAGCTAGCTAGCTCTTACATGTATTGTCAAGGAGAAGGAAGAGAGAAAAGGGATTAAAGACACACACTCTTCACTATGCTTGCCCTTTTTTGCTTTGCTTCCAAGCAAGCTAGCTAGCTTACATTAGCAAGAGGAAAAGGCCACTAGCTTGTAAAGAAAATGCCCTTAGAAGGGGTTTTCATTGAACCCTCTTCAAACCCAGTTCCTGATCTTTCTTTACACATTAGTCCTCCAAATATTTCCTCTCCTTCTTCACTATGTAACAAGAAGAAGAATAACATTAGCAATAAAGTGGATGCAAGCTTCAATCTTTTGGGCAGACAAGAAGCCACTCATAAGCCCAACACAGTTAGCTCCATGAGAAGTGATTCTCAAGCTTATATAGAGCTCTCTCTAGCGCATCCAACAACTGGCCATGATGAAGAAAGTAGAAGAAGTAGAAGAAATCTATCAAGTTCAAGAGCTGTAGAGCTACCTCAGCTCAACCCTTATCATCAACAAAGTCATAATCATCATCAGCAGCAGCATCTTCACCATTCTAATAGTACCACTCATCACTTGAATCATATAAATCATGGGGTTTCTCTGCTTGAAGTATCAGATGGTTTGAGACCAATTAAAGGGATTCCAGTTTATCACAACCGCTCATTTCCTTTCACGCCTTTAGAGCATTCATCAAGAGAGAATAAAGATCCCAAGATGTGCGTCTACCAAATGCCCTACCCTTCTTCCTCGTTTTTCCCTCCTGTTAATCCTCACTCTTCTTCTTCCACTTCCTTACCTTATAGTATTGGAGGAGGAGGTTTAGATCCCATTTCCATGTTAAACTCATCAGGACCTAATCAAGCTTTGCCAGGTCCTTACAATAGATTAGCACCAACAACAAGATTCAATGGGCCGTCAATGGATGCTTTCAAATCCCACCAATTGCACCACCACCACCACCACCACCATAATCAATATGGAGTTGGATCTACTGAAGGTTCTCCTCATGGGTTGATTAGATCAAGATTCTTTCCAAAGCTTCCAACAAAGAGGAGCATGAGAGCACCGAGAATGAGATGGACTAGCACTCTTCATGCTAGATTTGTTCATGCTGTTGAGCTTCTTGGAGGCCATGAAAGTAAAGAGCTTCAAAATTTTCTTCTGCTCTTTTCTCTCTTTTTTTCCTCTTTTTGCTACTACAATAATTTGTGTGTGAATGATTGGTCTTTGAGTTTTGGACAAACACTTTGAATTTTAGAGATTTCTCAATGTTTTGTTTTGACTTCAGTACTTTCTTTTTTCTTTTTTCTTGGATTGGCTCATTTTTATAGGAGCTACTCCAAAGTCAGTTCTTGAACTCATGGATGTCAAAGATCTCACATTAGCTCATGTCAAGAGCCATTTACAGGTAATCTCTCTCCCTCTCCCTCTCCCTCTCCCTCTCCCTCTCCCTCTCCCTCTATCTAGAATGTGAGGAGGATAGAGGAGAGGAAGGTATCTCCCACAGGCACAGTAGCCAAAAAAGGCAGTGTGAATGGGCGGGTTAAAGAATACTAGAGAAAGGAAATGAGCCTGAAACATCTGAAAGGTCTCAGACAGACAAGTTTCTGCTTTCAAAGAGAAGAGAGAGAGAGAGAGAGAGAGAGGATGATGACAGACAAAAGTAGTCATCATTTCTCAATAATACACTTACTCATTACTATACAACCTTATCAAACATCAACCTCGTGATTAATGAATCAATCCAAGACAAGCACAGAAGCCCACAGGGAGAGAAGAAAAAAAGAAGCTAGCCAGAGATTGATTTTAAAAAATAAAAAATTGAAAAGGGTTTTCAATTCTAAATTTAATTATTCATTTTGTTTAATTTTATTTTGCTAGCTCATATTTCTTCCTTTGAATAGTCTTTGTTTTACTACCTACGGATTCCTATTGGACTTTGCAGATGTATAGAACTGTCAAGACCACTGACAAGCCTGCATCCTCTTCAGGTAATTCGCGTTGTTTAGTCTTCATTATTTCAGCCTTTTCTTCTCTTTTTTTGAGGAGATGGTCTTATTTTTGTTTCTTCTCTTCAACATATACACTTAGTGCATTGCATGCATATATCTTATATGTACACACACACAAACACATCTAACACTCGCGCATATGTACATTCAAGAATTTTGTGGTGTGTTTTTGTGTACAATATAAGAATGTGTGTGCATGCTTTTGCATTTTATTTGAAGGTTTGGTGGGTAAATATTAATTTGTTGAAGGGTAAAGCAGATGGATCTGGAGAAGAAGACATGTCTCCAATTGGAAGTTATAGTACTGCAAATGAGCGTGGTGGGATGCAAAGAGGAGTACAATCAGATGGGTCACCTGTACAACAAGACATGGACTACCCTTCTTCTACTACCACTACAACTCTATGGAGTAACTCTTCGAGGTACCTCTGTCTCTCTTTTCAGTGCCTCTCTTCTGTGCCCTACACTTTTTTGAAAGGAGAGTGATGGACTAATGAAATAGAATGCTTTCTTCTTCTTCTTCTTCTTTTATTGTCTTTTTGCATGGTACTTGATCGGCTTAGAAAGCCAAAACCCACTCACGTCCACACCATTTTTGAGGAATAAAAAGAGTTCTTCTCTTGCATGTTGTAGGCAGTCAGCTTTTGCTTTCTATATTATATATATATGCTCTTCTTTTTCTTTCTTGATCTTTTGTGTCTCGGAAGATCTTCCTGCAGACATGAGATTTGCAGTAGTAGCTTTAATTCATTCGAATTAATTATATAAAAAAGAAAAGTAGTTAAAATGCAATCAAACACTGATTAGGAAGCAATTCCCTCAGCTGCACTTTTTCTTTTTCTTTTTAAAATTACTAAATAATATTGTCATATATATTACTGTTAAACCCAGCTGGTTCTTGTTCCCTCCAAGAGACACATTGCATATATCACCGAGAACATCGGCTCCCATCTTGACTTCTTATGTGCTTTCCTCTTCTTAAAGTTCAATTAAACAATCCTAGTGATGTGCATTAATGTTTAATTAGTAGTTAATTAATAATTAATTAGCACCTTGCTTCCACTAAATAGCACGTAGAATTCCAGGTTTAAATTTAAATGATATTTCTACTCTCAACTGGTTTTTTTGCTTCCACTATATATAGTCCTTTAATTGATATTTATGGTTCTTTATTCTGTTTGTAATGCTAAAGAGTGCAATTGTATTGGCCATTGGGCATGTATTAACGTGAAAATTTGCAATATGCAACTATATACAGCATGCACAGAATGTTTTTATAATATTTGATGCCTAAACTAACTTGTAATAAATACTGAGATAGTGTTTGGGAACACGTTTTAATTTTAGTTTTTGTTTAAAATTATTATTTTATATTTTTTTATCGTTAATTTAATATATTTTCGAGGAAAAAAAATTTAAAAAAAATAATCATTATTATAATACTAAACACTATCATAGAAAAAACAGATATAATAAAAATAGAAATATCAAGGATTACTTTTGATTTCTTGTTACAATAAGTGAAAACGTAAGGTTACTAGTAATTCTTAAAATTAAGCATTTAAAACCTCTGATCTTAGATACTACCCTCTGAAAGAGAATGTTTTAGGGCTTTTAGAGCCACCTAAATTGGAAGCAACTTACACTTTTTATGCTGACATTTCCTCAAATGTCATAGCTTTGAAGAACAGTTCATCAAAGGCATCTTCGTCCCTTCCTGTAACATCCTTTTCAGGCATTTTCTTAAACACTCAATGGCATGGATTGAAATGGCATGCATTGCATAGGTACAAGGGTTTAGCTTTTGTCTCCATACATACATTTCTTCCGTCATCCTTTCCTCTATAACCCTCGTGCATGTGTTGAAGGTGATTTATATAGGACTATTGTTAAGAGAAAATGACAGAAATCGAACCTTTCTATGTCAGTGAAAATGAAAGTTGAGTTGTTCTTAATTAGCTTTAAATACTTAACATTAATTAGAGATAATGTTACCATTCAAAATACTTAAGTTTCAGCTAAATCAATGGTATAAATTCAGCTATAGATAATATTGATATGCATTGTTTAATAAATTTTATGATGAATTATGATAACAATTATGTTAGTGGATGCATTTTTCATATATTGACAGACAAGAACTTCTCCTTATTATATGCTATATAGCTTGTAGACAACCCTATGAGAGAAAGACTTTGCTTAATATGGCTTGATGAAAATTCTTTCCGCTCTAGCTAGAACAAAGATATTGCTGTGCACCGTGCCAATATAATTTCAAGCTAATTCAATTATGTTACATTTCAGTGGTAGGGAAGCATGGCCGCAAACAAACTCCAATGACATGGATGGGCACAGACAAGGAACGTTCCAGTCACAACAAAGATCTGGACAACTCATGGAGGTATCATCCCAAAGTCTAGAATTCCTTAAAGATTATTCAAATTTTCCAGAAATCTAACATATGGGATAAGAGTTTAATTACATGGATTTGCTTGATTGATTACTTACAAGAGGTGGCATGTACTTTAATTCTCTTAATTAATACTGCAGGAAAGCGGCTCGACTCGGCCGAAAAGCTACTTGGGGTCTAGTTTGGATTGCAAGAACCCCAGCTTGGAGTTCACATTAGGTAGACCAGATTGGCCGGGGAAAGAACATTGCTGATCATGCATAAACAATTGCTATATACCATGGTTGTCTTCCTTTTTTCCTTATATTGAGTTCCTTGAGTAAAATTTCATGGTCTTCATGAATGAGAGGGAAGGCATAGATACATAATTATTAGTTCTAGTTCTGTGCCATTTTAAGTCTTTTTTGCTTGAAGAAAATGTGTGTTTTGTGGAAACAAACAAGAAACCAGGAGGAGAAGCAATGAGAGAAAAGGGAGAAAGGGGAAGTAGGAGTACTTACTGCTAATTAATTCATTTCATTGTGTCGATCACGTATCACGTCTTCTTCAGCCTATGTTTTATTCTGGTTCTGGTTATAATCTCGGTGGCATAGAATGAAGCAAAACTATCGTTCTCAATGGAGAAAGTTAGGGCAATATTAGCTAAACAGGAAGCATCCCTGCCACTTTTGTTTCTGCTTGATTACTTGTAAAGCTGAAATTTGATGACGGAATTACTAGCAATCATTTTGATTTTGGAGAAAACCCCTTTCTGTTTACTAGCATTGATGTCTGACTTCTATCTGAACCAAGCAGCGGGAAATAATGCTGTCTCAAGAAGACAAAGTCCACGGATTACTTATTTAGTAACCAATCCATTGTTGTGGTCCTTGCTATATCCAAATTTAGGGTTTGATGTGCCTTGTAAGAAACTCTTCATTTCTGAACCTTTTTAATTTTAAGACACCAACCTTGGTGTAATCACTGAGCTAAAGATCGTTATGAGCTGAGTGCACTATCCTTTTCACCTATCTGCCTAAAATTGAAACCGAGCCAAACAAGTTCTTCTCTTTCCTCGTATACATAATTTCTGTGGATAAACTTTCATGAGGTTTCAGGCACATGCACTGAAAGACCCGAGATTAATAAGAGTTTAAGGATTTTTTTCAAGTGACCTTCCTTTTCCTAGTCTCTCCGGCCCTCTCTCTCTCCCCCTCTCCTCGTATGCAATTAAGGCCCAATCCTAACATTTTAACTGCAATGAGCCCACCCATCTCCAGCATTATAGGCTAACATTTCCAAGTTAAATCCTTGAAGACTGCAAGAAATACAGTTCCCACATCCTATGTAAGTCACAGCACATCATATGCAGGATCCCAGGGCAACATTGTCCAACACTAGAGAATTATCGAAACAGACAATCTCGGGATCCGACTTGTATATTCAGGCGAGGTGAGATTTCTCCTATAGCTACCAGGTTTCCAGTGCTCCGAACACATACCATCTCCCTATATAAAGAGCAACATTACATGAGGGAGTAGGAGAGGCAGGAAAAAGAGTGATTAACGAGTAACGCAAGCTACAACCCATATAGCAAATAGCATATATCATTTCTAGTCAAGGTGTACATAAGGTAGCTCGAACACCCACTGTTAACAAAAAAAAAATAGCATACAACATGAACCATATGTGCTTTCAAACTACACTACAAAATCTTATCATATGCTTCCAGGCTATACACAAGCAACAATCGATGATCATAGAAGCTTCAATTGCAGCAGTTCCTGGGAGATTATTGAAAGCAAAAACAAGTACTGATATCCAGGTCATAAGAGGATGTTTACATGAGTGAACATCTGATCACCACGACACTTCAAGCTTCCAACTTGTTTAGTTCAATATTGCGGTCCTTAGCATGCCTGGAAGAAGAGTAAGCTGAAATTGTTGATCCAGTCACTATTAATGAGTGTTTGGCAACTCCAATGCTTTTCTTTGTCACCAGCCAGACAGTCCAGAAGAATCCAATCCAACCTGATTCAAACAAATTTTAAGTTCCAATCAAGGAGTTGCAGATATTTATCACACATAACAGACTGGGTTACATCAACTATGAACTCTCAAAAAAATTTTACTTGAGATGCATTACATTTAACTCACTAACCAATTGAAGGAAGAAAAGCTGAACATTTTTCTAGGTATAAATTCAAAGAAAAGATAGAAAGCTGGATTCTGTGTACCTGTAACAATCAGAACAGCTACAGTTGCCGAAATCGTGGCAGTGGAAATGACAAATACAGCTACTGATAATGCCCCTATGTATATAGCTGTTAGAAAGGCAAAGAACAGAGCCAAGAAGCCTCCTGCAGCTGCCAAGGACATGAGAAGAGAGATGACTATAGCATTGAAAGTAGCTGCCAGAAAGAAGAGCATAAATACAAGCACTCCTGTCAAGGAAAGAAGAGCAATAGTCCCAACCTGTAACAGTTTGAAAAATAGACAGAATCATGAGAAGTCCTGAAGACAAAATATGAAAGGCAGCAGTACAAAATTTAAGTACTCAAGAAAATAAGCTGCACTGCAAACTTAATACGATGCAACTGCAATAATCTTGAAAAAAACAAACGAAATACGC
>Ga0325411_1004107_pt1 | contig 16374 bp, 12 predicted proteins | sample PopdelMetagenome_13_FD_206181 | JGI IMG/M metagenome (GOLD analysis project Ga0325411, IMG submission 206181) | Populus deltoides microbial communities from Bellville, Georgia, United States - Xylem-PdIQD-R4 | ecosystem: Host-associated > Plants > Phyllosphere > Stem > Wood/Secondary xylem...
CCTATAAAATCTGCAAATTTAAAAAATACATAAAAAAATTATATCCAACAAATAAATAAAAATAAGCATATAAGTTTTTAATTTAGATAATAATTATAATAATAATTTGTGTTATGTTGTGGTTTCTATTACTTCGATCAATGAATAATATTATTCAATTTTAAAATTTTGTATTAAAAGAAATTGGTGTGTGTGCACAAATCAATTTCTTTAATTTATATAGAAACTTTATCATGATATATGAAGCATAAATTATTTTCATAACAAAGTTGAGAGTAGTGTCTCTTACATGAAAAATATATTTTTTCTTCAAGAAACTGTAGAAATACAATTGTGCTAGACATGCCATTTTTTTCTATGAATCACTTTAAAAAGTTTCTTTACCTAAAAACTACTCCTTTATTTATGTATTATATATATATATATATATATATATATATATATTTTTAATGAATAGCATGGTTTTTTTAATAAAAACTTATCATGATTCAAATAAAAAAGCATAAAATTATGCTTTGATAGTTTTTATGCTACGTAACTTGAAAGTAAGAAAATAATTAATTTGAAAAACTTGTGTAAAAACTTCAAAAAAAAAAATAAACACTTTATTCCCATTGAATATCCATAAGGAATTTGATTTAAAAAATCATAGATATTAGTTTCTTCTACAATCATTCCTAAAGTAATTGCTAAAATTATAATTAAAAAATTCTAATCTTATTTGAAAAGAAAGATATCATCATATATTCTTAAAATTTCATTATAATTGTTTTATTTAAAAATATTTTATTTTAAAAATTAAAAATAAAAACCTCATCGTCGTTTGAGTTTGTTTTATATAAATAAATAATACGTGGTTTACTACAATGAATTTTGATCATATGAAATGACTAGAAAATTAAGATTATAATAATTTAAATTTAAAATCCAAAATTCAACCAATTTTTCATTTAAAAAACACTTAAAATAATATTTTAAAAATCTCAACAACCCAATTTCTAATCATAAAACATCATGCATCTTAGAATTGATTAATTTTGCAATGCGGATGTAGTATAGCAATATGCAATGCATATGTGTCTAATTACTATATAGTCTTAGTATTTTTAGTTTAGTTTTAATTTATTTTTAATAAAAATATTTATTTAAGTTTCTAAACATGTTTATTTTTTTGTTTTAAAAGTATTTTGAAAAAAAAATTAAATTTTTTTTATTTTTTTACTTTAAATTAATTTTTTTTGATTTTTTCAGATTATTTTGATATGCTAATATTAAAAATAATTTTTTTTTAAAATATTATTTCAGTATATTTTTAAATAAAAAATATTTTTTAAAATAATCCGTATAAATTACCATATCAAAAATCGTGGATGCAAAATACACAATATCTCTATCTACGAAGGAAAACATACATATTTGTTTTACGGAAATTATCAAAACAACCAATGAAATGTCATTGTAATAAAAAGACAAAAACCAAAAAGCCCTACCGCAAACCACACTACACCTACATTTTGCTCCCTCCCTTTCTTTTCCTCTCTCTCTCTCTTTTTTTTTTTTTTTCTTCTTCTTTCTTCTTCCACTCCCTCTCTGTTTCACCTATTTACTAATCGAAGCCCAGAATCACACTTCATCCAACTCTCTCTCTTTCGATCAACCCTCTTCTACAAACCCTCATAACCTCTCTCGGCTCCCCCTCATTAAAAAAAAAAAAAATACACTCATTATTTATTATTTATATATAAAATACTGCTTACTTTATATTTTTTTCTTTTACCTATTTATTTATATTTTTAAGAAGGAGCGGAAGTTGGTGTTGGTGAGGGTGGAGATGAGCGGTGGTGGGTTTAGGGTTTCAATCCCGGGCAACGTGAGGAAGACGATCCAGAACATAAAGGAGATCACAGGCAATCACAGTGATGAGGAGATTTATGCAATGCTCAAGGAGTGCTCTATGGATCCCAATGAAACCGCTCAAAAACTTCTCTATCAAGGTCACTTCTCCTTTTCTTTATCATTTTTCCTTTTGGGTTTTCTTGTTCTCAAACCCATTGTCTTAGACCTTGTGGATTTAGCTGGTTTTCATGTGAGCCGTCGTTAAAGGTTTGATTTTGAATTCGGTCTGTGGGAAATGGGGTTTTTTCTTCTTCTCATTTTCTTATATGAGTTTTTCACTGTGTTTTGTCTTCACCTTGTCGGGGTGGCTAACAAGTTACATGTTTTTTCTTTTTGAAGCTTTGTCCGTTGCTTTCATTTTGTAAGTTTTGATTTGTGGAATGAAATCATTTCTTATGTTTCAAAGTCTTAATGAGAAGAATTAGATGTACTTTTTAGCGAACTTTGAAGTTGACAATTGGGCTCTTATAAATGGGTTTTCTTAGCTCGTACCAGTTCAAAAGCTTGCCGGGCAGAAAAAAATAAAAAACACCTTATGCTATGGTCTTTATATATATGTCTTGCAAGTTTATTTCAACTGCTTACTAATTCTCTTTCTTATTGTTCGAGAAGCTAAGGATGGATTTTGATGCATATTGCTTGACATTGTCTCTGTGCAACTACTATTTTCCTTTTTAACTAGGACTAATGGTTTTACAGATCCATTTCACGAAGTCAAAAGGAAGCGTGACAGGAAAAAAGAGGTAAGTTTACTTGCTTCTATAAAATTTCACATTCGCTGGCTTCCTTTGTTTCTAAATGATTGCAACCAAATCTGTTGCTGTTATTTTTAATGCTTGATAAGATTAGTGTGATAATGTTGCTGGGGATGCAATCCTGCTTAATCTGGCATATTTTCTGTGGATTTTTTATCCAATTACTGAATCGAGATAATGACTGTCCACTCCAGGGTCGTCATGAGTTCATATTTTTTGGTGTCTTGGTATAATTTTCTGTCTGCATTTGGACGTCGATGTATTGGTTATAAACATTTGTATTGCTGGTGGAATTGGATTTGTGAAAGCTGTGCAATTTTAACAGCAACTTTAGAGGCAGAGCAATGTTACTCATATTCTAGAGGTAAATAGCAGGAAGCTCTTGGAACTAATGGACTAGGACCAGGGGATTGATTAAGGGGCTACAGGTTAATGATGAACAGATGAGATTGAGGCAATCTAGATTTAAGTGGCAGGGGTTTGGGCCTTAGAGAGATGTGGTGGCATAGAATTTACTTGTTTCTGTTTGATTAAGTGGCTGACACTTGACATCATGTGGTTACATGAACACGCATTTATGAAGATGTATTCATTGTTTTTGTGCTTAACATACAGATTCTTAGCTTTCCTAGCATTTTATTTCTTTTAAGCAGAACATGAACAATAGAGAGTCTGGAGATTCTCGATGGAGGTCTGGCATGCAGGGGCGGGGGAGCAGGGGTGGCATGCAGGGGCAGGGGAGCAGGGGTGGTCGGCCAAGTTTTTCTCCGCGTCATACATCACATGGTAAACAACTTTTTGTAAAGACAGCTTTTTGAAGACAAATTGCTGGAGTACTCCCTCCTTTTTAAATCATGTGGTTATTCTTCTGTATTTTCATGTCTTGTTTTTGTTGGTCATCATCTATATAAATATTATAGACATACAAACACTTGTATCCACACAAGTAACTTTATACTGAGAGTTTAATGGATGCTACTTCATTGTTTTCGTCTTGATCCCTTTTTCCTTAACTATTTGGATGCATTATTTGTAACCATAGACTAAATAAGCTGCTATAGTTATGGCAGAAATATTGTTTTATGCTGCAAATTTGATTGTTGGATGCGATCCTTGGTCAGATACTGGTGGTGGAAGGAATTCTGCTGCTGGAAGGGACAATGGAACCAACCATGCTGCAGAGAAGGGCGCTGGCTCTTCTTTGTTAGCCTCCGAAGAGAAACATAAAGAAACTACTCCATCAGCAAGGTGACCTTGTCCTATAAATCTCACTTTTTCAAGATATGGTTTATAAGAGGTTACTGAAAGTGCAATAATTACATTATGTAATTATATATTGCAGCTCCTCTGCAGTTGTGGCCAATGGTCCAACTGGCGTTGTTTCTGGAAACACTAGTGCAACGCTTGCCTCCAATTTACCTACAGGAAGCAATCAACATGAAGTGACTTCATCACCTATTGTTGTTAATGAAGTGGGAATGGAAGCATACCACATTGATGTTGATAAAGCTCCTACTATTGCATTTGGAACTGGGGATGCGTGCAGGGAGTCCTTGCCAAGCTCTAACAACTCCTCCATGTCTGTGATTCCAGCATCTTCTTCAAAAATTTGCTTCTCGTCCTCGGATCCTGTACTAAAGCTTTCTAATGATTCATGTCCCCCTGGTACGGTGGGTACAATTAAACGTGAAATGGGGAACCATCAAACTGCAGGTGAATCAGGTCAGAACAAGTGATAATTTGATTATATTTTGTGCACTTTTAGCTTTGTTGTGATGATATGTAATTAACTGATGGCAGCTTCCGAGATTGGTGTCCCTTTCATGCCAGGGAAGATGCCAAGCAAAAACCAAGGAGGTGGGAAGAACCAGCTCAGTGATTCTTCCCAGCCTTCTTTTGCATCAATCCAGGGTGGTTCTTTCAGTAGCCGGCCTTCCTCTAACTACAGTAGCAGGTCTCAACTGATAATAGGCCCTCAGAAAGGTACAAACTTTGTTCTGGGTTTTGCAATAAATCTTTTTACATTCCTGTTCTGACAATGATAAGTTCTGTACTAGTGTGACAAATCTTCTGTCAATGTTAAGGTTGAAGCATCAAGGATTGTTCTCGACCTCACATTGTGCTTCTTTTTTTTAAGCTTCTTTCGGAGGCTTAATGTTGAAAATATCTATTTCTAGTACAAGTATTTTGATCTTAAGGTGAACCGTGAAAAGGATACATCTGAAATCCAGTCAAATATACTTCACAAACAGGCTTCCATATTTTGTTGTTCTACTGCTCCTTCCTGGTTTATTTCCTTTACTTGATTAATTGTTAGATTAGGCACGTTCTCTTTTCTTTATGAAATACAGGAGGGTTTTCCATTATAGTTCAATCTGAATTTGCAACTGAAAGTCAAACACAACAATTTCAGCATTCAAGGTCATGCCTTTTTAGTTTGGCATGTAATATTGCAAAACAGTTCTGCATGATGTTCTTTTCTTGGTAATTTTCTATTAAAAATAGGAGCCTTTTTTTGGCTAGGTGAGAACATACAGTTAGATATTATAATGTGAGGAAGCTGAACATTGGAAACGGGGGGAGAGAGACAAACACACAAGATTATCCATGTATCCGGTCTTCTGTTTTATATTTGATACTGTTATTAGTAATAGTCTGTTGACTTACTTGGTCCTTAATAAATAATAGTCCTGTCTTCAACAGTTGGCTCTAATATGGAGTGGAAACCAAAGGCAACAAACCCTAACGTAGCACAGGAGTCTGGAACAGCTGGTTTATCTGACATCTCTAATATTCCACTTGAATCCAGTGGCCATTCACAGGCCTCCTTGGGTGTCCTTGATTCAGAAGAAGCAACTGCCAAACTGCAGAAGAAGCTGGAGGAGTTGCATCTTCCACAGCGTCAACATGTTATAATTCCACACCATATCCATGTTCCTGAATCTGAAAGAAACAAATTGAGTTTTGGAAGTTTTGATGCTAGTTTCGGAGTGACGACAAGTTATGTTAGCGGGGCTGAGAGTAACAAGAGTTCTACACCCGTGTCTGAAACTTCTCAGGGTATTGAAGAACCTATGGAGGAACAAGCTGAAAGGTTTATGCTAAATAGTGTTTTCAGTTTAGTTTTGAATGTCATGCAGTGTATATCCTAGTTCCCCTAAGTTACTGATTTTGTTTGCATTTTTTTTTCATGCAATGATTAAGGTGTAGTTAACAAACTGGAATGTTATTTCAGCTGTTAAGATCTGTTCTCCCTTCTTTATATTCTTTTGAGAAGGGGGGAAATAGTGTAGGCATATATAATGAAGGAAAATCAAGAAATGCATTTTTTAGCTTTTCATTGAAGTAATTGATTGAGCAGTTGACAAATTATCCTGGGAAAGAAGTATATTCCTGACTCATCCAGCTAGATTGAGTTAGTTACCTCTAGAGTGATTACTAATATCATCAATAATAAACAGATTAACGCATTCTAAGTGGTGCTTTGTGTCAAGTTCTTTATGTCTTGTTTTTTAGTTATTAAATTGATATTCAGTAAACCAATGTGCCAACAAATAGTTTTTGTTAGCCAGTCCTAAGAGTTACTGTTTTTAAAAGAAAAGGTCCTTGCCCCATTTATAGAGTTTGTTTGGACACAAACATAATTTTGATTTTTGACTGGTTTGTATTTTTCTTACGGTTTGACGAGTATGCTTCCTACAAATTCAGCTTTTACCTTCACAGTATTTCCCTTACAGTCATCTTATAATTCTTGGATTCAGCAATCAAAATACACTGGTGACTGCTGAGGAGGGAATTTATCCTGATCATCCACAGTCGCCTTCACATGTACCCGGAAATTTATCAGCTGAGGGTGATGCATCATCCAACACAGTGCCTGATTATGAGTCTAAGCAGGAGGCTGCATTGTTGTCTGGAGGCCATCAGTACTCGGTGGTTCATACTTCTCCTGGCTACAGTTTTGGTCCTGTGCCTCCAATGTTGGGTAGTCAGATTATGCCATTTGAGAACTCAGAATCTCAAGCACGTGATGTTTCTCGCCTACCTAGCTTTGTGGTAAGCCTCCAAAACTTTGTTAAGTAGTCCTTATGGTCTTTGAAACTATATATTTAATTCCTATGTTTTTAAATCCATTTATAACTTAATCTTTCTATCCATTTCATGTTCTTTTTTCAATTCATCTTGTTTTTTGCTTTTTATTTGTTTTAATAAATAGAAAAGGGAAACAAAGAAGTCAATAAGATGGAAGATTGATGAGAAAAAAGACATTTTTTGAAACAAAATACTACTAATTAAGCGTGGTCAACACTGGTCAAGGGACTTTATTATTTTTTATACTACAAGAATTGATTGATTGTTTTTGTAAACTACAAGAACAAGTTATATTTAAATCATTAATTTTTGATAAATTGGCTGGAATATTACTTTGGCTTTAACATACTGGTGGTTATTTGATGGTTTCTGTGTCTAGGTCCAGCAACCATTTGACCCTACAAGTTATTATGCCCAATTTTATCGTTCAAGTGCTGATGGTGATGGTCGTGTTTCTCCCTTTCCTGCGCCTGGAGTTGCATCCAAATACAATGGGAATGTTGCAGTGTTGCCTCCACATACTTCACAGCCTCCCCAAGAGGTTTCAATAGATAAAATCCTCTCTTTAATTAGGCACTTAAGCAAAACCTTTGGAGTTTTTGTTGATTGTATTCTTCTTCGAGAGATATTACTTTGTTTTTTAAAATCACTCTGTGTTGGCTGAATGTTTTAAATTTTGGGGGTATGGTTTGGGTATTCCATGAATCTTTTACTGCACAGTTGGTTATTCTTCTTTGAGAAATAGTACTGTATTTTCTGTTATCAGTTATCAAGGCTTGCAATGCGAATTTTAGCCTGTGAATGCTTTACTGCACAGTTTAGCCCCAAATTGCACAAATATAATGTAACTATTTGTTGTCAGGCCATGTCAACCTCATTTGGGTTTACTTTTGAATCCCTTGTTGAACATGTATGCTGGAATCTAATCCATGGGCTCCTTTCATTTTGTAGTCATGCTAGAGGTCGACTTGTTTTTTGGTCAAGAGGATTTTTTTTTACCCCTTTGCTTAGTATTCTGAAATTAGTGGTAAAGATCTGTTTATCTTATTGAGTAGGGATCCTCCTATGTGTTACAGCAATTTTCATAAGTTATTCCAAGTTGTGTAGAGCATATTTAGCTCTGTAAAACTATATGTTACTGTTATTGCCAATTTATAGTATGCTGGTGTTCAACATCAGATATCTAGTTTTTTAACCATGTCAACATGCTTTGCATTTTGGATGTTCAAATCGGGTAATATGTCATTTGGATAGTCTTTATTAATGACCTAGCAGCTTGGCTCGCATCTAAAGTCAAGTTAGTTTTGCAAGCTGCTGCCCTGTATTGTTGCCTTTGAGATCCGGGGAGAGTTGAAGAGATTTCAAGGGGCAATATTGTTTAAGGATGGCCATTCTGGCTGCCTTGGACAATCTCTGTCAGATCTACTATCTCATGCTGAATGATGCTGTATTACTGCCAAGTTGGTCACAGGCTCTTATGTAATCTACCTCAGTACATTATTAGTGAAATTTATGGTGGCACTAATAGTTAATAGAGCCATGATTTGTGGAAGCATTTGTAGGTATTAGACACCCAAGCATTTCTAGATGATCTTCATGAGAAGTGGAATGGAATAGCATGACCAAAACATTGATAGCAATCGCAGGTCCTTGTTGTTGAGGGCACTACACCTAGCTGCTGGTTACAGTAATTTTGTGTCATGTTTTGCAATGTTAGCTAATAATTTGTTGTATCATCTTTTGCTCATCTACAAGCAATGCTGGTCTTTTACGAGTTACTATAATCATATGCATGGATAAGACATTTTGCAATGTGTGAGGTGATTTCATGAGCTTCCAGTGTTGTGGATCCATTTGGATGGAATGCCTGAATTGTGTCTGACATGAAGATAAGCATGTGTGTAGATGTTTTTCATATGTTTCTGAATTCTAATAATGTGCATGTCTATTTGCAGGGTGGGAATTCTTTAGTTCTATCCACTGCAGGTCCCACTCCTCTGGGGACCCAAGCTGCTGGGCTCATGCAAAGCTCCATAGCTGTGACTCAGCAACCTGTCCCTGTCTTTCGTCCACCAACTGGGTTGCACACACCCCATTTCCCCCCAAACTACATCCCATATGGCCATTACATCTCCCCAATTTATGTGGCTCCAGGTATGTACCAGTTCTTAAGCAATGGTACATTCCTACAGCAACCTCAAGCTGGCAGTGTGTATCCAGCACCACCATCTGCAGCAGCCACGGGGGTCAAATATTCACTTCCGCAATTCAAACCTGGAAGTAATACAGGAAATGCAACTCACATTGGGATGCCAAGTGGTTATGGACCATATGGTTCCTCTCCTGCTGGTTTTAATCCCAATTCTGCAGTGACAGGAGGAAACTCAACCACAAATGATGATCTTGGTGCATCTCAGTTCAAGGAAAGTAATATCTACATTACCGGGCAGCAGGTAGGCTAATAGTTGATGTTTCTGTAATTTATTGTGATTAATTCTTAATGTTGTATATTCTTATCCTCTGCGGCTGGAGAATCTAGGTTACTCATCTAAACATAGCTGGTTGCATCACTGAAGGCTGTGATGTCAATTTTATGATCAATTTTGATCAATAGTAGTCTCATTCTTGGAATTAATATTGTAATGGAAGTAGTTGCAATATTGGTTGGGATTCTTTTATCTTACTGTTAGCACCAGTGGTGTTTTTGGAGGCCTGGGAGATGGAAACGAAAATGGTGGTGGTGATAGTGACTGGCAGCAGTTTCTGCTGAAGACCTTTTTGTTTTTGGTTGTAGCGGATGATTGTTGTGTTTAATCAACATGATGCTTGCATTTGAATTTTATACTATGGACATTTGACCTTTAGCTGGTTTGCTCTATATCTGCATGTGCTACTGCCATTTTCTTCATATCTTTCTCTTTTGTTTTGGTGGCTACGTTTCAATTTGAATACAATAGTTTGAGCCTGCTACTTAGCCATAATATTGGAGCTCAATGATTTGGATAGCATGGGATCAGTGAAATGCTGTGGATGACCTTTTTTTTTTTTTTTTTTGGGGGGGGGGTATCAAAGATGTTTTGCTGATATTAATGTGCCAGGCCCTCACTATATAAAGCAATGAGACACAAAATCAGCCAGCTTAGGATTTAACAACTGGATAAACTAATCAGAATGACTAATTCCAGTTATTGTGGATTATCTAGGATATTCAGAATAGCTTTCCTGCAGAAAACTTGTTTGGTATAGAATGCTAATGCTTATTTGGCAAGATTAGTTGCTTTAGCATATAGAAATTTAGGTGCTATGTTTAGACCAATCTTACTTCTCAGTTTCTAGAAAGATGTCGATGCTTGTTGTTCTCTACTAGAGTACCTGTTCAAGATGCTTGTCAGGGCATGTGGGCAATGTTTAGTCATGTGAATACTTTTAGGTCCATAGAATGCATGTTCAGGTTTTCAGACTGGCATTCCCTAATTTTTAGCACATAAAGTCTCCTTTTTTGTTGTTTTTGCTTTAAAATGATATTTTGTTCTCAAAACTGATGGATCTGCTTCTGCAGAGTGAGGGTTCGGCTGTGTGGATCACTACTCCTGGCCGAGACATATCTAGCTTGCCAGCAAGTACCTTTTACAACCTTCCTCCTCAAGGTCAGCATGTGGCTTTTGCACCAACTCAGGCTTCCCATGGCACCTATACCAATATCTATCACCCTGGGCAACCAGTAACCGCAGCAGCTGTTCACCCACTTCTGCAACAGTCTCAGGCCATGGGTGGAGCTGTTGATATGCTAGGACCTGTAGCCAGTGCTTACCAGCAGTCTCAACATCAACAGATCAACTGGCCTAGTAACTACTAAAACATGGATAAGATTTTTCTTTTTATATACCAGGGAAACAAGTCCAATCTTGGGATATTTTTTGTGAACTCCAACAAGTTTGGATGGAGGTCAACAGCAAGATGATACAACATTGGCTGGACTTGAGAGTGTAAATCTAAAAAATGGGGCTGGAATTCTGCCAATAGTATCGTCTAATTGCTTGGATTGAGGGTATAAAAGGTGCAGTTTGCATGTAACTGATATTGACCTTTTTAAGTTAGTGGAGGTGGGCATGTGCAGGTTTTTCTTTTTCTGGTTGCGCCGAATGGCGTTTACCATTTTCCATGTCAGTTTCTAGCCTTTATCCCCCCCCACCGTTTACTTCTAAAATCTTTGAACTTTTTTTAGGGTATTGTTGTTGAGTGGTGAGAATCTTTTCCAATTCTTTCTGATGTCGAGGTTTTTTAGGGCTCTGGAAGGTAAGGTATAGGCTGGTGGATAATCGTTCCAATTCCTTTTTTTTCTAGTCTTTCCGCTGTCTTATTTGTAAAGTGAATTTTGATAGCAAGAAACGGATGTACGGAACTGTTGTAATTGGTATAAGAAAAAAGGTGACATTCCATTGTTTCAATCGACACCTATGTACAATCTTGAACAGCCTTTTCAAGGAGGAAGTTTCCTGGTTAGAATATTGTATTTTTTCACATCTGAAGGCTGCGTTCTTGCTTCTATCCAGTAGAGCGGGCCATTACAATAACATTTTTTCTTCTATTATTGGTGGGAAGGCAGTGTGTCCCTCTTTTGATTAACTGTGTTTAGGCCAGGAAAGTTGCCACTCAACGTCGAGGAAGATAGTGTTGACTTCCTGGCAAAGTGCTCTTCGTTTTCCAGTTCACAGAAAGACCCGAACATTAGCCATTTGATTGAATAATGACATGGAAATCCTTAGACAGGTCGAATTAAGATTTTACACGGTATTTGAGTTACACGGTATTTGAGTGTTAGTAGTAGTTTTTTAAAATATATTTTTATTTAAAAATATATTAAAATACTACTTGAAAAACCATGCATGGTTGAGTTTATCTAATTTTTTTATTTTTAATTAATATAAATATTTAAATCAGATTACACACACCTCAACCAAAAAACCAAAACCTTAATATATTTGGGCTTGCGGTTCGTTTGAACCAAGTCACTTGCGTGACAGTTGAGCATTAGGCTTGTACTTGAATAATATTTTTTTAGATTATTTTTTTAATGATTTGATGGTATTTGGATAAAAAAAAAACAAAACTTAACTAAAATTTCAAAAAATCATGTTTTGGATAAAAAAATAAAAAAACAATACTTCTAGTTAATCTGATCATTTCCGTATCCAGATTAAAATTTAATCGAGTTAATTGAATGACTTGCTAGTTCCTGGAGTCTGTGGTCCGGCCTTGGTGTGTGCTATGAAGGTTCGCAGTAATTCTTTTGAGAGTTGCCAGCCGGTGCTTAGGCAGTCTGCAGAATAGAGATACCTCACCAAAAGCTAGATTACAAATAATAAAGCCTGCCTCGGACTCTCCTTTGTATCCTTGCATCGATCTTATCTACTTCGACTCAAATTTCTTATCCTTTGAGCCCCAGCAGCGCCAGCCTTAACTCATTGGATGGAATTGTGGTCTCTTGAACCCGTCGGATGCTCCAAGGCTATGCCATAAAAGGAAAGCACAGCCTCCTTGTTACTCAGCTTCCCCGCTGAAACCGTCACCATGCTTGACAAGTTACTCAAAGCTCATAAGCTCTCACCTTTCGCACGCAGTGACCTCCCTAAGCCAGCAAACCCGACGACTCCCGAGAAGCTGGAGATTGCTTCCTCTGCCTTGCAGATTATCCATGCTGGAGGGAGAGTTGAATGCTATTATATGGCAATACCTGCGGCCAGGATCTTGGAGAAATACCCCTCTCATGCATTAGCTAAGCCAGAGGTTTTCAGAAGGCCATGGAATTCAGTGGTCCGGCCAGAAAAAATCCTTACTCCAGGACAGAAATTCTTGCTCGTTCCTCATCATGCCGTGAGGAAGCTTCGACTAAAGATTGGAAAACCAAACAAGGAATCATCATCATCATCCTCAGTTTCTCATACTTCACAGGCTTCAAATGACGCCTCGATTGACATGGTCTCTCGGCAAAACAATAATGATGTTTCGAGCAGATCATTCTTCTCAGAGAGTGACATTAGTACTGGTGTTTCAAGGGACTCGAGTTGTTCCTTCAGAAGCGCTTTAAGGAAGAAGACTGGTGTTAAAAAGTATGTAAGATTTGCAGGCATTGCTGTCAAGCACAAGGGAGGCCACAACTCAACTAATTCGGAGAAGAAAGATAATAAGGTGGATCACGACACTTCCTTAAAGAGCTCGAGTACTACCATTTCTCGATCTAACCGGCGAAATAGGAGACCTCGAAATTCTGCTGCATGGCGGCCATCACTTACAGTGATCAGCGAAAGCAAAGGCGACAGACTGAATAATCAATAGTAATTGTAATGGTGATGTTCTGACCTCCACTGAAGCATCTCTCACTAATCCTCTATTACAGCCCGTAAGATTTATTTTATTTCCTTTTCCTTACCAAGCTGATCAGCTGACAGCAATTCTACATCTGTGCATGTTATTTGCAGCAGATATAGTCCCTAGTGTTTTTACTTTTTATCCTGGTTGGTATGATCTGTCAGTATATAGCCAGACTTTCTACGTATAGCACAATGATTAGGGCTAAAAACTAAATCAAACATAGTTTTAAAATGACTAGCGGGTCGGGCTTTGGCTGATCCGGAATTCAAACCGAGTCGAGTTAAAGGAAAAACAGGAAAAGAAAACTTGGTGTGACCCGGTTGATTCAGTTAACTCGACAAGACCCGGTTAAAAATCCGGTTACAACCTATTAATTTTTATTTTTTTATTAAAATAACATCATTTTAATTTTAAAAAATAATTCAAACAACCCGATCAAAACCTGACAACCCGTCCAAAACCTCAAACAAGGGACTTCAATCAGGCTGTTTCTAAAAACTATAAAATCAAGTGTAGACCCATAAAATAATTGCTAACTAGCGGTGGTTTTTTGTTTTTTATTCTTGTAGTGTAATAACTGTTATCTTTTAAAAATTATATTAATAAATCAAAATATTTTAAAAACATAAAAAAAAATTAATTTTTTTAAAAATTTAAATTTTACCTACTCCTCCTGTCTGAAACAGGATACCGAACAGGGTTACACACACACACACACACCCCTCCCTAAATCTCGGAAAGTACATACACGTACTACAAGACAATACTAGTAGTATAATGACTGCAAATGACTAATATATCCCTATCATACCATTTTTGCAAGTAAAATTAGACGTGAACTACATTTATACTGGCCGCGCTTTGCTGCCAGCTGGGCAAATCTTTTTATGTAAAAAAACAAAATCAAGACCTAAATTACTGGTTAAATAAGTAATATATTTAAATATTATAATACAATAACAAAAATTAAACAAAAAAATAAAAATGAAAAAAAAAGTTAAAAAAACCTAGATCTAAACCTATAGATTATCAAACAAATCAATTCAATATTGTAGTGTAAAATTCTAGAAACAAAACAATTAAAAATAACAAAAAAATAACACCCTTTTAAACTAGATAAACTTGCAAAATCCATGAAAATATAATATTAAGATAATATCATGAAAAAAATAAAATAATTAAAATAATTAAAATAAAATAAATTAATTAAAAAAATAAAAATCAACCTACATTAATTTTTAAAACCAATGATTCAGGTCATAAATCCATGAATAATTTTATAAAATAACAAAACATAACTTTAAAAAAAAAAAACCAACTAAAAAAATCAAGTGAAACTTTTAAAACTTTATCTAATTTTAAAAAACAAAAAGAGTTTAAAAAATAAAAATAAATTAAATTAATTTTAAAAAATAAAAATACAAAAATCAACCTATATTAATTTTTAAAATTGGCATGACGACAATAATAAAAAATAATAAAGTTTTATTTATTTTATTTATTTTGGGTATATTTAATCAGCACTTCTCTGTAATATCTAGGGGGCGGACTTCCACTCTTGAGGAAACCCGTTTCTCAACCCAGACAAAGCACATTGCAATTAATAGTTAGTAGTCAAGCTAAGCTCGTCACTACACCACCACTCAGGATCGCTGCTTTTGTTTTATTTGAGTTCTGCGGAGAGATCGACTCCAGATTCAGGACTCCGGCTTCAAGGCATAGTTATTAAATCTGGTTAGGGATTGACCTGGTTAAAAGACCGGGTTTCGAGTTTTATGAGTCGACTCAGATCAACTCGGGTTAACCTGAAAAATTAAAAAAATTTAAAGTTTTAATATTTTATATGAAAAAATTTTAAAAAAATTCATGTAAATATAGGCTATACATATTGTAAATAATGAAGTTTAAAAGAATATTTTAAAAAAAATTTTATTTCATATTAAAAAGATATTATGTTAAGCTTTTAAGTTAAAGTATTTAAACCAAAAAAGTTTTTTATCCCATATTAAAAAAATATAGTTTTTTTCTTGTAAACATAGAGTATATATACTAATGTATTTCAAATCCCACATTGAAAAAATATAACTTTTTTCTTGTGAACATAAATTATATATACTAATGGGTTTCAAATTTCACATTGAAAAAACGTAGTTTTTTTCTTGTGAATATTGAATATATATATTAATAGGTTTTAAATCCCACATTAAAAAGATATTATGTTATCCTTTTAAGTCGAAATATTTAAACCAAAAAGTTTTTTATCCCACATTGAAAAAACATAATTTTTTTCTTGGGAACATAGAGTATATATACTAATATGTTTCAAGTCCCACATTTGCCCACATTTGAAAAAAAAATTCAGGTCTCACCCGGGTCGCCCGGGTCACGGGTTGACCCGCAGGGTCGACCGGGTTTGACCGGGTCGTTGCACTAACTAGTTTTTTGACAAACCCGGACTGGTCCAGCCCCGGGTCGACCTATCAGGCCGGTCCAGGTTTAATAACACTGCTTCAAGGTCATGAAGTTCATCTGTTAATAAATATATAAGAGAAGAAGAAACCGTTTGGGAACGCGGTGCAAACCGCGTTCCCAAAAAATTTAATTTTTTTTTGTTAAAATTAATATGTTTTGGATCGTTTTGATATATTGATGTCAAAAATAGTTTTTTAAAAATAAAAAAAACATTATTAATATATATTTTGACACAAAAAATTATTTAAAAAACAACCATAACTACAACTTAAACCAGTTAAAAAGTACAGAGGCAGACATGAGCGGAGAGGGCATATCATTGATTGAAAAGGTCTCTCCCAACGAATTGTGAAACTGCAGCTGCTAATACCGAGAATCCCACTTTGTGAACCACACCAACCTCCTCTCTCTCTCTCTCTCTCTCTCTCTCTCTCTACTCCTCCCGGATTATTCTTTTTTATTTTACATAGTGAGGATTTCTTGTGTGATGAATGTTGTCTTTATTTTTCCCTATAGGGACGGCAGTGATGCTGGGCCTTCGGTTACCGAAGGCATCAAATTTACTTTAAAGTTCAAAAGGCTACAGAGTAATCACTTTCAAATAAACTAGTTTCATGCCGCGCTCCACGGCGAGGTTAATGATTTAATTATAAAAATAAATCATTTAAACAAACAACATCCATGCCTATGTACTAAAGAAAATATATAGGTTATGGATGTTTTATTTTATCACTAGATATTATAGTTTTTAAACTCGATCCAGTGGTCGACCCGGTCCAATGATCAG
>Ga0325411_1004108_pt1 | contig 16373 bp, 18 predicted proteins | sample PopdelMetagenome_13_FD_206181 | JGI IMG/M metagenome (GOLD analysis project Ga0325411, IMG submission 206181) | Populus deltoides microbial communities from Bellville, Georgia, United States - Xylem-PdIQD-R4 | ecosystem: Host-associated > Plants > Phyllosphere > Stem > Wood/Secondary xylem...
TTTTTTTTTTTTTTTAATTTGGGGTGAACGTCTCATCGATGTAGCAATGCCATCAATGAGACTCGAAACAAAATACGTGTGAGGAGCTTGCCGGCAAGTCATCCTTGGCTGCGCCACGATATCTCATCTTCACATGTTAAGACCCTAGATGAATAAATAAATCTAGTTCTTCTTTCAACGAAGAATTATTGCAACTCTGACCATGGCACCAGAGGAGAGAGCTATATATATATATATATATATATGAGTGATATCGTATCACAAGCACGTCGCTTGTATTGATTAAGTTGGAGAAAGAGTATGAGTAATGTTTTGGTTTTTAAGATGACATAGTTGTGTTGCATCGAGGCATCGGACTCTTTGATTCAATCATTGCATGGAGGAGCTCAAGCTTCAGACCCATATATTGTTTCTATCTACCAACGGGAGCGAGAGACGTAAGGAGTTGAATTGATGGTTTTCAAGGGGACTGGTGTCACAGGATAAGAGATGATAATTAAAGATCAGAGATATAGTACAAATCTACTCCATGATCACACGATAAGGTTAAAGTATCCTAGTGTTGGTGATTTTTCATTTTATGTACCACGTGATGTGATGATATCTTAGAGAAGAAAGCAATATCTACCGACGAGATTTTACTGCTTTCAAATTGTTTTGAAAAACAAAAACCTTCTCACTGGCCAGCTTCAAAGCTAGGATAAGGAAGTGAAACTGATTCACTCACCAATTTCGGTGGCATGTTCACACTATTCAAGAAAGTTTTTGAAGGCAATGCTTGGCTTGCACATGGAGGTCGCTGTTTTGGAGGGGCGAATTCCCATATGTTTAGCAATTACCATTCATAGTTCTTACACCAACCCTAAAAGAAACCAACACCGCTGGTCATTTCTATTTGTGTTATTCACGCATACAAGTCAAGAGTTGTCATATGGTCATGGGAACTTGTATATCGTAAGTGATCATGGCTAGCAAACAAATTGTTTCAATATTTTACATATATTTTTTTTTTATTGTTATTGTTATTGCTATATCAAGAGTGTTCAGAGGAGGAAAAGATGCTGACGTTAATTTGCCCTACAATCCCCCCTGTTTCTATGGTAAGAGTTCATTTTATGGTTTTGTGTTATATGAATATGTGATTCAATCTTAAGAAAATCATCATGTTACTAATGCCCATTTTGTAAGATAGAAATGGATGGGAGAAGGATAGGACGAAGAAGGGAAAGACATGGACTTCAGTACTAGGTACTCAGACAGAAGTGTGAGTGCGTGACGTTAATGGAACAAGGGAAAGACAGCCTGACAGGGCAGCACTGATCTCGTGAACAAGGACTATGGTTAATTAGTTATAGGATGACATGAGCTTAGGATTCTTTTTTGTACCAGCTTCGGCAGAATGGTTTCCCTTTCCCATCTTGAGCAGAGAAATCAGCGCAGCACTCCCCCTCTTCTTGCCTCCTCTTGAGGTCCAAGCGTCCAGCTGTGCAACACTCCCTTTCTTTCAAGTTTCAGCTGTTGCAAGGATAAAATCACTCCATCCGAGAGATTCAACCAAAATTGTAATGGCAGTTCCTTCTATTTTAAAAGAAAAGGATGGGGAGTGAAAGTTTCCGGTAATTGAAGAGAAGAATTGCAAGCTTTGGTTATAGAAATCAAAACTGAAAATAAAAGCTTGATATCAACAAATTATTAAGTTGAAAACACTTTGCATGAAATCAATGAACATTACGAGAATTATTTTTTTTCTGAGGGAAGAATCCAGAAGAAATACAGAGGAAGAAGACCATACAAAATGCAAGACAAATTTCGTCTTAGCTTAAAATTTCTCACCATTAAGCACAAATTTCATCCATAACTCCTTGAAATTCCACACAATGTTACCTAGTTCATACAACCATTGAGCATCCAAAATGACATCATAAGATCCCAAAGTCAGAATATACACATCAATGTGAAACCATTTTCCTTGCATTTTACATTTGAAGTTCTTCCACATTTGGGTGCACATAACCTTAGCACCACTAGCCACCTTAACACAAATATTTTAGCACAATATTTTTCAGAGCCACCAGTTCCCAAAACCTTCATGCTCCTATATGAGCCATCTCCAAACATGGCATTGACAGAAATCGGTACAAATCACCACTTCCAACATTCATTTCCCCGCTGTCCTACTGAATGGTCGACAAGATCACTTCTGAGTCACCATACTTTATTTCATCAACTTCTAACAAGAACAACTGTCTCCCTTTACACCGGTGAAGATGATCAGGGTATATTTTTCCTCACAATAGCAGCATTTTCCCTTTCTCATTTTCTCTAGGACTAGGTACCCTTCTAGTTCTGAAAACCGAATTACCCTTTTGGAATTGTGGTGGTAAAGGAAATAGATCCTTTTTGGTTGTTATCGGCAACAGGACTAGGAAGTTTAAATTGGTTATTGGTGCGTACAGGTCTAGAAATGTTCAGATTGGTTTTGTTTGGAAAGAATGAATTAGTTTTGGTCATGGAGAAATGGTTTGATTTGGCAATGATTTAGGATCTAAATGAAGGTTGGGGGTAAGTTCTTAAAGTTTGGCTAGAGAAAGGCTTGTTAAAAAGTTCTTGGATTGAACATTCTAGCTGGTATCTGTAACTCAGGGCTCAGGCTCCATGTTGCCTAAGAATCAACATTACATATTCCTCGGGCGCAGAAAGACGATTCACTACAGAAATAAATTTGCGAAATAAAGAACTAACATCTCCTTTCTGTTTTGAGCCCAGCCATAGGATCACTTGCAACCATCTTTCTAAAATTAGCCATTAAAGCCTCAACATACTCAGGCCATTGTAAAACAATAACCACCCCATTAACATTTCCATGAGCACGTCTATTAACTCCATATTGTCTAACCCGCATTGTCTCAATATGTTGCAAATTAATTCCTTCAATCAATACCCTGATATCAGAAAACTCTTGATTATACCTATTAGCAATACCATCATATGTAGAATTCAAAGAACTCTGTTGTTTCAAGAGCTGAAATTGTTGCTTAGTAAGTTCAGAGACTACCTTGGTCAAAGTCTCCAGTGATTCCTCCATGCGCTTCAAATCCCTAGCTCTCGTCTTTTCTGCCATGTTGAAAGACCTTCACTTCCACACTGATCAACCCACCACAGGTGCCAATAACTGCTATCTAGTAATTGAAGAGAAGAATTGCAAGATTTGGTTGTAGAAATCAAGACTGCAAATAAAAGCTTGATATTAACAAATTAGAATCGTTCTTATATTAGCTTGAAAACAGTTTACATGAAAATATATTTACTCGTCACATAAATACAAGTTAGCTTGAACATACCACCTGCAAGTTTTTTTTTAAGAAAAAATAAATTATATGCCATCTCTGTAGTTTAAAAACTACTGGAAGAAAATATATATCTGACCCTATGTTAAAATGTAATGAGATGAAGATTTGTCTGGTTCAGTTCAGTAGGTTAATGAAATTAATGTTGTTAAAAATACCAGACATGGCATCGATGGAGGGTGGTTCTCTTCTTTTTCCTGCTCTCCCATCTTTTAGCAGGCCTGGAAACTCTTTACCAACCCTTACAATCTAAATGGGCTAATCTTGTCTCCTAGCAGCCGAGCGTTTGACTGGGCCTGCTCTTGAACATGCTTTTTTTTTTTCCTCTGCTGATTGGGCACTGGTAGTAAGTAGTCATTTGAATATTTTTATTTTTCTACAAGTTTGATGGCTGTCATTCATTATAATTTATAGCTCTAGTGTTGAGTTTTGCCGTTTATTGTTGTCTTTGTTCTGTCTTTCAACTTGTTCAGCAGCAAGGAGCTCGAGAACCTGAAGGACCATCTGAAGCTCTCCGCCCAAAACTTCAGGTATTGCATGCTTTCTGTTGACGCCTTGAAAAATATTCCCCAGTGTACACAGTAGATCAGTAGCGTAGATATTTCCTCATTTAAATATTATGAAAAGGGCCATGCTATATTCATTGACCTATCTCAGATTGAAATTTGGCAATATCCTCGAAAACTGAGGTTGCCATAATTGCAATATAATAAATCAATTTAATTTTTTTATATTGAGTTATTAAAAATCATCTGGATGACTTTAGATCCATCAATTCATTTGGGCAATATTAAGTTGTTAAAATAATTATATATTAAATTACAAATAGCTCTTATAAATGGTTTTTTACCATTAAAGTGCACATAAGAAAAAAAAAAAAAGTTTACACTACTTAAAAAGCCATATTTTATTAGGAGAGATGCTCTAATAAAAACACGAATTTCGACGGGCTGGAAATATTCAGATTACTGAAATTTAACGCAGCTAAACTTTGGTCCCCGTGTTTTGAAAACCAACACAACAAATCCCATCAAGGATTTTGTAAAGAACCCGATTAAAAAAAGAGAGGAAAAAACAGAAAATTGACCATAATAACGGGGGCGTGTTTTTGTGTGCGTGTGCTTGTGTTTTTTTAGGGACACAAACACTAGTGTTCGACAACAGCCACAAACCGGATACGGTTAATCCAAGTTTGCTAACATTGTTGTGAACAACGTTGATCGAGGGAAAAAATCGGGAGGGAAGGTGGAGCTATTCAACACGAAGACAAAATCATCAGCTAATACAAAAATCTGATTCATGACAAAATCCTACCTCTAAAAGATATTACAGGCCATTTAAGAAGAGAAACTATTCAGGAGTTCGACAGCAGAAAGCATTCTTCACCCTTCACAATATAAGCAAAACACAAGTTAATTACTACACATTAGTTTTCCAGATAATTGAATGCACTGCACTATCAAATCGATTCGACTCCAAAAGTCCCAGCCACATCAAGAATCCCACATACACACTCATATTTAACTGCATTGGAGAGGTAAGAAAGTAGAACCACCAAAAATCAGATACCATCTACTATGCTGAAACATTATATAAAACAACAAATCAAAGTTCGATGAGAGTGCTTCCACAAGAAAATTAAGAAACCAGGCATAATGAAAACATAGGTATAAACAGGTATACATACATAATTTAGTGGATTTCTATGTTCAAAAGTGATGATCACTCAACACGGTAACCAAACCAGTGAACACATCCAAAAATAAGGCAATCTCACTTGTTTCTTGAGTCTGTCTCCATAGACGAGATGAGATTGAATACCAGTGCCATAAAAGAACGTGGAAATAGCATCTAGTTTCGTATTAGTATTGGGAAAACCTACTTAACCAATTTTAAATTGCTGGGCATCAAACAGACAATGATATCATGCCTGACTAACTTTGTGTTCTTGCATTGTTATACAACAGCAGCCAGCTAACTAATTACCAATAAGGCAGCCAGGTCATGACCTGTACAAACATCCTGCTTACTGAAAACCAGGAGCAAAGAAACATACCTGCTGGTGATGCAAATGAAAATAGTTGATGCATCAAACCTGCCACATTAATTACACAAAGGACTTCAACACATCCATCCAAGGCTAATGGCCATGAACACTAAGATGCAATGTATAGAATATGCCTACTCCTCAAGCTGATTTCACCTTCACCATGCCAGCAATTTGTGAATCAGCTAAAAGAGGGATGTGTACAACTACCTCCCAGCTAAACTAATTGTGATTTTCCCACAGCTTATGAAACAAACCTGAACACGGACCATAAATAGATGTGCCTTGAAAGCAATTTGAAATATTAGAACATTTTCATATCAGTATTTCCAGCCAATGTTAATGTACCAATTGACAAGAAAAATAGAGATGCAAAATATTAAAGAAGAAATCAATTTTTGAATAAATAGAGGAAATCCAAAAGTTCCCTCTCTGCATAAAGGTAATGGCAACCCATTGGCCACAAAGAAATAACAAATGCAAATTAGAAAAATAAAAAAATAAAAAATAAAAGAAAAGAAAAGAAAATTGAAATAAAAGAATGTCTTCGCCAAGAATGATACGGTAAAATCCAAATTACAGCAACCTAAAGTTTTCCAAGACCTTGCCATAATCTGTAAACCCACAGATTAAAAACCAATACAACCATATGCTTTCAGAATTCAGTTATAAAAATCTCCCTCGTTATACTAATGACACAAATACGCGAGTGCCAATCACAAATCTTTTACATAGAAATACATCATATCATCATTGCAGATAAGCATGCTGATGGTATGTAACATCTGGAGCAAGATATATAAGCTTTGCTAGTTACTGGTGTCAAGGTTCACAAATGATTGAATGGTGAATTACATCAACAGATATCCAAAATAAAGCATCTGAAGGTGGGCCAAGGTGAAGCATAGTTTTGTCAAAGCCTGTTCATCTGATCTTTTATGACTTAGGCTGAAGGCTTCGTCAAAGGGCAAAGGGCGGCATCAGGATTTGTAGATCACTGCTGTTTAGATTGTACAGGGAAGGCAACAGAGGCAAAAAGGTGAATTAGAATTCTAAAACTAGGATGGCCGGGTTAGACATCAATGTGTAGTAATGTCCTCTTCAATCGAAAAGAAAACAGAAACCAGCATACTTATTGAATAATAAGGATCAGCAAGTAGAGGATGGAGAAATTATCTACCTGTCGGCCCAAGAATAGAATACAGGACTAATACCCATGTTTTTTTCTTTGGGAAACAGGGTTCTGACCAGATAACCTGGTAATAGAAGTTAAAAATCAGGCATGGAAGAGATTATCAAAATTGACAACAGATGAAGATCTCCAAATACATTTCATTTAAAAAAATAGAATAATAAAACAGTAATAAATTGCACCAGAATTGAACTAAAAACTTGAGTGACAAAGTTTCAAACGAAAGAAACCTTACCCAGCACCACTAGAACGACCAGATGAGAAGCCACCATATGCTCCATAACTGCCTTCACCACCAATCTGAATGGACAATCACATAAAACTTCTAAGAGGCAATAACAACTTAGGCATGGTTACCAATCCATTAATATCCAAAAATAAGTTCCCTCCACACACACACTATGCAAAGATAAGCATACCAATGGACCTCCATTACTTCCATAATTATCACTTGGGTTCACATCATGCGAACCATATCCACTGGATGAAGAAGAGTATCCGTGTCCACGTGATTGTCTGTCTCGGCTCCCATATTTTGGACCATCTGATGTATCTAGTGACACAGGAATGTACGGAAGAGCCGGTGGAAATGTAGTTAGTGCTCCGTCTCTTCCAAATATATTGGCTTTCAACCTTAAAATCACTTGTAAAAGAGCATTACTAGCAACTTCAAGGCTTCCGGTGATCTGGTCAGCATTAAAAAACATAATTCCCATGGCATTACAAAGGTTGGACCAATTATGCCCTTGAAAAGAAAAAAGAAAAATTAAGCAAAATATGCACGCACCTAGCAGGTTCAAAACAATTTTTTACACAAAACATTATAAACATTCACCTGCACCATCTCATCATCTTCACCAGCAACCTTAGGAAGATTGTCTTCGGAAATAATCCGGATGTTTGCCCTTGTTAGATTCCTCATTTCTGAAATAATTGCCCCACCTTTCCCCATAAGACATCCAATTTGTGATCTTCCCACAAGCAGACGGGTGGTGATTACAGAATCACCTGATTCCTTTTCGGTTTTTTCACTGCATCGTGGTTGCATGCGCAGTGCTGCATTCATGGTTGGAGATTGATCTTCAAAGAACTGCAGGATAAATGATTAGATCATCAACAGTGTGGAACCCCATCAAGATTACTTCGGAATGAAAACCATAGAGAGCTGGTTAATGCTGACCTCCTTTGCTGATATAAATATTATGCAATCATTTCCTTCAGCCCCTGAGCTATCAACTTTAATAGAAGCCCTGGATTCCTGTCGAATTTGTTTGATGATTCCGCCACCTTTCCCAATCACACCTCCGATGTTTGCAATGGGACAAACTAAACGAAGAGAAAAATCTTTTGCAGAAGCTTCATCTCTCTGGTCCGGGTAAAAGGATGATGACCAACTACCTTTATAATTGCCATATAGACCCAAAAGAGGGGCTCCAGCATTTGCAGTGACAAACATGCCACCAGATTGATATGTGTTGGCTGAAGAAGACAATAGCAAGTGCTGTGACCGAGATGGATTCTCATGAAGCCGTGTTGCCACTTGGCAAAGTGCCTTTCTCACAACAGAAGGTTCTCCATGTATCTGTATTGTGCCAAAAGTTCACTGCTCTCGGTAAATATTTCACTATCCAACAGCTACTTCTGAAAAAGCAATTCATCTAGAAAAGCATGATTGAGCTGAACTAACTAATTCACAACCAAAAACCCTAGAATTTTGGTTCAGGATTTATGTAATTGTGTTGCTTTTTAAAACATGAAAAGGAAAGTACGCAGCCAATTATTCAACTCTTATCATTGGTCGGCACAACACTGGATTGTGAAAAGATCACAAAAAGAAAACATGTTTCTAATATAAATTAAATGCAGACAGCTTCACTATCAACATTGCAAGCACACAGGTTCAATCTTTTGTAGCATTCTTGTTTTAAACAAAGCTCGACAAGAATATAAGTTCCAGTATGATACAATAGCAGAAACTACAATAGCTTAAGAAAACCCTTACCAGGAGAAGCTCATCAGTACTCAGAGCCAAAGGAGGTAAATGCTCATCCTTGGTAATCCGAATCTGCGCACGAGTCTCACTCCTTATATTCTGAATAACTTGTCCACCCTTCCCAATAACACAACCAATTTGATCCGTGGGCACAAGCATTCTCACAGTAACTTGCTGCACCTCCCCAAACCTATCCTCCTCCTCCTCCTCCTCAGCAGCAGCAGCATTATTCAAGTCCTCGGCAATAACCCTATCGTGAACCATAAAAAGCGCATCTTGGGCAGGACAAACATACTCACCAGTATCTTCAAAAAGATTAGTTTCGTCACTGGAACTAAAAATAGTAACAACTCGCTCATCATAACCCGGCATTGCCTCACTGATCCTAATATTTGACTTACTATCCGCCCTTAATTGCTTAGCAATCTCTCCACCTTTACCAATAATACTACCAATCTTTCTTAAAGGACATAAATAACGATAGACTGTATCTTCATTGGTAACAGTATGCTGGTCAGAAGGGTCGTCTCCAGGGTTTCTTCTTTTACCCCCACCATAATCAGATTGTGAATGCTGTGATCTTTTGCCATGGTCATTCCTTTGACCATCCATTATTATTAGCAGCAAAAAAAAGAAAAAAGAAAAAAGAGAGAGAGCAACCCTTTAACTGCAAACACATAAAAACCAACTAAAAATTAAAAAAACAAAAGACAGTTTTTTTTGTGATTAAGATAAACAAGTTTGTGTCTTAAATGATAATGACAGATCTGGGATTTGATTAAATAACAGCTTTATAATAATAACAAAACAACAACAATTATGCAACATCGATAAACGATAAATAAAGGAAATTTAATGGAAGAGGGTTGAGAGAAAGAAACTAACACGGGAAGCGAAGAAGATTGAGAGAGCGTGTTGTGCTTGTTTTCTTCGATTTGTTTTGCGGTGGAAAGGATAAAAAGGGTTTTGAAAAGCGTGCGCGTGCGAGAGAGTGAGGGAAGAGGGGGGCCAGATTTGACCATGTAACAACATGTAATGGCAAGCAGAGCATTGGATTCTAGGGGTTGTCCAGAATCTTTTGCGAGAACCCTTTACCAAGACATTACTGATATTGTTTTTGCGATTGTTTTTAAAAAAATAATATTTTTTTTTATAATTTTAAATGTATTGTGTTGATATAAAAATAAATTTAAAAAAATAAAAAATATATATTATTTTAATATATTTCTAAATAAAAATTATTTAAAAAAAGAACCACACACGTCCAAACAAGAGCTCACCATCGTTCTTCTGATATGTGGATTTTTTGTTTGGCAGTACAGGATAAGTAGCGAAGCACACCAATTTTATTATTATTTTAAAGCTCCTGTTGGAAATTTTGAATAGGTAGATTATTCTGTTTAGCAGGTCAAACGAGTGAGTCAAGCACTAGCACAACTATCGAAGCAATTCAGACCACCACAGTTGCTGAACCGCTTTAGATACTCGCTGGATTATTGGCTCCTGCTACGATACGCTTGTCGTATTAATTTTTTTAATATATAAAGATTATCAAGATGTTGATGACATATTTCCAGAGAAAAAAACCTAATCATGAATTCAAAATACAATGTATATTGAATAATATTTTAAAAAAATATTTATAAAATGATATATTATATAATTATTTAAAAAAATATAAAAAAATAATGTATTGAATCAACCTTAGTTAACCTATTAAATCTGTAATTTTAATAAACTTATAAAAAAATAAAAATTACAAAACTCATACCTTAACAAATCGAATATCAAGTAATGAAATTAAAAAATAATTAATTATAAAAATAAAAAACAATATGGATTAACATGCTAAACAAACGACTTTGATTATAAAACTATAATAACTTTTTAAAAAAACAAAAAAAACTTTTATAAAATTCCATTTATAACAAATTCAATATTAAAAGTTAAAAAAATAAAAAAAACTAAATCAATGAATCTAAAAAAATAATTCAAGTTAGTCCAATTTAACTTATTAAACTCACGATTTAGATGTAGATCGTGAAAATAAAGTAAATTTATAAAAAGTAAATTAAAAATAATTATTAAACTCTCTTTTAATATATTTAATATTGAAAGATGAAATTAAGAAGAAAAAAAACTAAATCTAATAGAAAAAAAATATTTTCTACTATTGTTTTAGATTTTAATATATTATTTGGAATAATTTATAAGTAAATAAGTTTGAATAGCTATTAAATAGATATTTGATTAAAGTGTGAATAATTATATGTTCGGGAAGCTCGATCAATTATATTTAATTAGTTTGTTTGATCTCTTAAAATATATAATTGAAATATATTTTAATATTTACCAAATTAATAGCTCTTAGAAATAACAATCAATAAAAAAATCTGCCCCAAGTACTTGTCAAAAATTGAAATGATATTTTTCATATAAAAAATTTCATTTATTTTTTCATTAAAAAATTAAATAACTAAAGAAAATTACATTAATCACATTTTTCTTCTCCAAACACACACATGGATCTAGGGATCAAGTGGTCCATTTCCTTTCTTCCTTTTTTTTTTTTTTATATAATAATATCTTAAGTGGCCCATGGTATGAAATATCTTCCATTGCACTCAGGATAACACGGTAATTATTTTTTATGTTTAAATTCATATATGACATTAATTTCCACCGCAAACTGAATATACCGGCCCCTCCTGTTAGGATGAGCCTTCAGCCCTCCCTCTTCACCTTCAGCTTCACCACTCCCTGCAGCAGCTCTTCTCATGAAACTTCAACTCCAACAATCACACCCTTTTTGAATCCTGTGACCAGGCAGTCCAATCAACCAGACAGCTCAGGAAGATCAGAAGAAAACAATGGGGAGCTATTACGTGCCAGCAGCAGATCTTGCACGTGTGGAAGAAGACATTTTCTTGAAGCAGCATCTACCGCTTTATTTCCTATATGTCCTTCAATCGCTTCTGATAATTTACAGCCTCGTTACAAGGTATGCCTGCCTATCTTAATTTTCTCCAAAAGCATACACTATAGAATGGTGATCACAGAGATATCCTGGATGCCAATTCACTCTCAGTTATGTTTCATTTGTATTCAATCTTGTAACGTTGAAAGATTAACTTCACAGATGAAAATTCTGAATTCGGCAAACTCAAAAATGTATCACACACTGAGAATCCAGTTATATTGTCAAACTGCCTGTAATGTTTGCCAAATAGAAGCAGAAATTAACCATTGTAAAAATGTTATTGATTGTGTTGGTTGAACACCAAACTAGAGGCCAGAATTGAGATTGCTGTCATTGTTGATTTTATTGTGTGAGAGCACAGTGGGAGTAATTAGGTAACACGGAAAACATATTGCAGACAGTGTTAAATAGAGTCCACCCTCCAAGACCAGATTGGTACGATGAATTTTATGCATCTGTATTAAATTCTACCGTGGAACCCTATGAAGCAGAGGTTAGTGGAACTCTTGTTAAACAATTCTTTTTCTTGTAAGGATTATGTATTCAGGCCTCCATTTGATGACATTCTTTTCCCTTTTCCTTTATTGTTATTTTTTGGCGGGTAAGGTTGCTGTTTACAAGACACAGCTTTTCACTAATTTGAGAGGAAAGGCCAAGAAAGTGTTGGAGATTGGCATAGGCACTGGTCCTAACCTCAAATATTATGCCAATAGTGCTGATATCCAGGTTTACGGTGTGGATCCTAACACAAAGATGGAAAAATTTGCGCAGGAATCAGCAGTGGCTGCTGGTCTACCACTTTCAAACTTTGAATTTATACAAGCAGTATGCATGTTTCTGCTATGACACTATCATTTCTACTAAATTTCTATATATTTGACTTAATTTACTACAAAATGGTTAGTAGCAGAAAAGGGATAGGAATGATCAGGAATGAATTGTGTGGAAAGTTCATTACCATGGTTTAATATTGTTAGCATTATTAACATCGATAGCCTTCAAGTCATATGTTTATCTGATCATGCTATAAAACTATCCATTTCATCTGTAGCCTTTAATACATGTTTAGACATCTGTACTGATGAAAACTCCATGATTTTATGTGTGAAGCTGCTGCTTTAAATCATTAGCTTACTCTTTAGTCTCTTACTCTCTTTGCCATTATGGGTGCGGGTCATCAACTGATTTTATCATTTGTTTCCTGAGTTATTACTTGCCTGTTGAGATTAACGTAATATCAAAATTGAAAGTTGTTGCACTGTTCTTCATCGATTTTGAAGGCCTCGATTGTATGCAGGTTGGGGAAGCTATACCATTAAATGATGCTTCTGTTGATGCTGTCGTGGGCACTCTTGTACTCTGCTCCGTTAAAGAAGTTGGCCAGACACTACAAGGTAATTGGATTAAACATGCTTTTGGTTTCTCACAATAAACAGATTTTTCTCACACAATTGAATCTCGTGATTTTTAAAAAAAAAATGTTTTAAATTTTTTTAATTATTTTAATAGGTTAATTAAAAAAAAAAAAAAAACCTTGTTGTAGTGATTGAAAAGTGTTCTGCTTCATGAAAAGTCGAAATGACCTTAAAGTCCTCTCTGGAGGTCAGAGCTTATAACTTGTCGGGGTCGATCTTATTGCTTGCATGTTTCTGTGCTCGAACTAGTTTGCAACTGCAAATTTCAGTCCAGCCAAATAAGCGAAGAATGGTATTCCCAGCACCAAGTTTTTCTCTGTGTCAAACCAAGTTTTTCTCTGTGTGAGGTACATTATTAAACTGGAACCTTTGTGTGCAGAGGTAAAGAGGGTGCTTAAACCTGGTGGGCTTTACTTATTTGTGGAGCATGTGGCTGCAAAAGGTCTTGTGGGCTAAACTTCCAAGTAAACGTTGGTGAGCTTGGTTGATCTCGTTAAATATTTGTTGTTAATGTTGCTGGTTTATGCAGATGGAACAATTCTTAGACTCCTGCAAAGTGTCCTCGATCCATTACAACAGACAGTTGCTGATGGTTGTCACCTATCAAGGGATACAGGAAAGGAAATTCTTAAAGCTGGTTTCTCATCTGTCGATTTAAGCATGGCTTTCCTGTCTAATGCCTTGATTATAAATCCCCATGTGTATGGAATAGCCAGCAAGTAACATTAAGGGGGAGAATCTATTAAAAATATATATATTAATTAAGAGTGAACACAATAACGAATTTGATGGCCACCAGATATTTAATATTAAAATACAGCAAATGTACAGAGGCAATGACGTTTCTAGAACAAGGTTAACCTGCAAATGCATCTGTGGATTGCTTGTGTTTGTCAGCAAGTTTAATTCTTAAGAAGCACATGCACATCCCGTTGTCTCCTCTGCTGGAACCCCATTTGTAATTATATTGTTCAACAATTTATTTTCTTGGTGTTATATCACAGTTGAACCATGCAACAGAAATATTCATCTTCTTACAGCGTAAAGCTAATCTTACTGAATATTCTCTTTAAAAAACTCATGATCCATTGAATAACTGGGTACACCAGTTTATACCTTGATCCAGACATTGAGGTTTCTTTTAGAATTATTTTGGAAAGAAATTTTAAGCAAACTAGCACTGTTCTTTTCCTTTGAATAATCATTTTAGCTTAATCGATATTGTTATTAAACTTTCGTTGGTGGTTTTTTTTTTTTTTTTTTTTTTTGAGAAAGTGAAAATTGCTTTCTCGGTTCTCAACCAAGCGGTCCACTTTCTCGCTGTGAGAGGTAGCAGGAGAAAAGTACTTCATTTATGATTTAACCATTGTAATTAGCCAATGATGACTATACAAGAATAAAGTTACCTTAGGGTCGCTGGGGTTTGTTTTTTGGTAAATAAACAGTACAGGTGTTTGGGTGTTCGTTTTACGTGAAATAATATACATTGAAGGTGAAGTAATTTCGTTAAATATCAGAACAGTTTGTAAATAACACGAATTTCTCTCATATTGGATAAGAAACTTATGAAATGAATTCCAAAATGGAATGATCTCAGTAGATGATATTTTTGAAATAACTTTCACATATCAGAATCAGATACAGAACGGAATTCCAAGAAATTTTATTGAATAAGCCTCGAAAGCCAATAAGTGAATAGCTCGGGAGAAAGAACTACAACCAACCAAATAGCAAAAACAAAATTGCAGACATGTAAACAAAGCTAGCAGAAAAACAGAGATAAAATTAGAGCCATGCTATCCAATCACATTCCCGCTGCAGACTTTGTTTAGTAAGACATTCCCTTATGCACTGGTTCCTGTGAAAGAAATGGACCTCGCCTTTTATGTATAAGAGAGGCAATGCATATGAGATGGTCATGCATCTTCCAAGACTAATCTTTTGTTGATGTGGTGACCCAATTAATGGCGTTAGCAAAGTCAGATTCAACTATTCAATGAACTTGACTAGCTTGCACATGTTCTGCGCTCAACTCCAAAGCCTTTTTTATATTGCCAGTACCTCAGCTTCATTAGAGTCTTTAATACAAGTTAGCACTGGGAAAGCTCAGATAAATCTCCCAAGATGGTCTCTCAGAACCCCACCAACCCCTGCCGTTCCTGGCTTTCCAAGAGCTGAACCATCTACGTTCCATTTTAAACACCCTGACTTCGGTTTTTGCCACACCACTGCTCCATTGCTACCTTACTTGAGCTGAAGCTAGTCCACTTCTGAATACCTTAAGCGGACCTTGCCTGATCATTCCCTCAAGTTTTGTTTTGTCCTGACCCTTTTAAAATTTGAGATTTTTCTAGTCCAAAATCTTGGTCCGGTGGAGATAGAAAGTCAGAAGAACAAATCGATTAATTGTTCAAGATTGAATATGATTTCACCTCCTGAAATCACATTATAGTTTAAAAGAAGAGTTGCTTGCCTTGAAAATTAATTTACTTGTAGGGTGCTGTGGGGGTAAGTTGGGTCTCCATGTGAATGGAGGGTCCATCCCGTTGCCATTTTTATCAGCACAACACAATAATTGCAAAAGGGATGATTCCATTCAAGGCCAAAGAGCTCTGGCATGTTGGCCCCTGCGTGTGGAAACAGTTGCCAAGTAAGTGATATAAACTGTTTACAGCATCCAAGTAACGTGATGAACCAATTGCTGGGTGTACTCAGATGTCTTATCATAACCCGTAGGATTTCTTCACAAGGCCAAGGACATGAAAAGGTGTTCTTGTTGAGTTTGTTAAAAGGAAGTGGGGTTTGCTTTTCATTTAGTGCTCGACATTACTGCCTTTGAAGCATGCCTGGGCCCTGTTTTATCTTGATAAAGGACATTAATAGTGTTCATCTTATTGTGCTGCAAGCTGGATTCGATTACCTTTTCATGGTAGTTTTCTTTCCTTTTCTTTTTCATAACCTTGCCCCTCTCCCTCCCCCTCTCCCTCTCCCTCTCAAGTTATCGATGTTAGGCGTGCCGGGCTATGATAGTATTTAGCATTATCATAATGATTGTTATTTAAATTTTTTTAATATATTTTAAAATATATTAAAAAAATATATATTTGTTACATAAATACATTATAATTTAATTAAAAAATGCGACGTAGCTACAATGACAAACAAAATGTAAATCTAAAGATACATGTATCAAGCTACTCTCATCACTTTTACTAGAGTTAAGCTTTAATATATTTTCTTAATACAAAAATCTCTGTATGATTTATTTATTCGCATACCATTTTTTCATATGTCAAATAAAATTACATCAAATTATTCATATTAACTAAATTACATATTTACATAAAGTGGTACTTAATTCACGAGGCAATTCCTTAAAATTATTTTTAAATAAAAAAA
>Ga0325411_1004109_pt1 | contig 16372 bp, 6 predicted proteins | sample PopdelMetagenome_13_FD_206181 | JGI IMG/M metagenome (GOLD analysis project Ga0325411, IMG submission 206181) | Populus deltoides microbial communities from Bellville, Georgia, United States - Xylem-PdIQD-R4 | ecosystem: Host-associated > Plants > Phyllosphere > Stem > Wood/Secondary xylem...
CAAAATCAACTGATATGAATAATAAAGGATATTCTTAAAAAGAAAACAAAAAGGGACTTTCAAGTGCAATTGCATTAATTGCAGGGCAGAGGTACCTGGGGAGAAAAATTAAATTAAATTAATTTAGGAACCATTATTGATTGTTATTGGTTGCTTCCATTTATCATTATCCTTATCTCTCCAGCAAAATACTTTATAATATTAAGCATGTCCACTTCCATGATTCCAAAAGAGGAATACAAATAACAAACTCCCATCATCGAATCAATTACTTCCATTTACAATAAAAATTAATAAAAAAATCATCTTGATAGCCTGACTGACAAGCAAAATTCCATGACTTCTGCTCAGTTTTGACCGGCTAATTGTTATTATTTATTTACTTTCTCGAAATAAATATCTACCGATACCAAACCTAATCTCAATAAAAACCCACCTTATTGTTTTTTTTAATCTTTATTATTTTTATTTTTATTATTATTATTAATATAAGTGTCAAACCAGCTTATATGTATTATGACTAATCCCACGGATTCTGAAGTTAATGATCATGTAAACCTCTGATGACCTTGAAGTTTATGAAACTAGAACTGGTTATTTTTCATGTAAGCCTCTGATGACCTTGAAGTTTATGAGACTAGAACTAGTGATTTTTAGGAAACAAACCTATAGCCTGATCAATTGAGTTACACACCTCATAATTAATCTTTATTATTACTTGTTTAATCTATTAAATGACCACGTATTTTAATTTTAAAAAAAGTGAGATTGTTAATTGATTAATAAAACGTATGCATAAAGTTGGTGATGAAGTTGAACTAGAACTTCTATTTTAATCATGTTGTATTAAATCTTAACTAATCAGTTCTTAGTAATATCAATTAGCTTTGAAGTGTTGATTTCACCATGAACAGGAGAACTGATTTTATTTCTTTGAGGTAAGGTTTATCATTTCGCTTTAGGTGGGTAAATAAAAAATATATAGAGGAAAGAAATCCCAGTTGTATTTTCAACTGCCAAGTAAAACAATTATATATATAAGAGAAAGAAATTCCAATTTATTTTTTTAAAAAAACTTTTTTTTATTTAATAATAAATGTACTATTGGGTTCGAAGTTGTTAAAATCACGAGTTAACTCGTAAAATCTTACAATTTTACGAGTCAGCATTTATCTAACGTGCTAAATCGCACTAAAAACTTTTTACCAATAAAATCAGACTTAACTCGTGCAAAATCAGTAAACTCGGTAAATTCAGCAAACTCGCCCTGGTTTTACGAGTTTACTGAATTTGTGATATGAACCAAGTTATATTAAATTTGATCTTAAAATATATGTTAACTAGTTTTACGATATTGAACATATCTTTTAAATCTTATATTGGATCAAAATGAAATTTTACGGGGAAATATTACACACATGAAAATATATTGTGGTAAATTTTCAGGTCAAATGAAGTTAGTAAACATAATATCTCAGAGGGTCAAAGTAAGTAAACTAATATTGTCAAATATGTCAAACAAGACATTCGTGTATTGTTTGGGATATATATAGAGCTGCTGGTGAAATTTTGCTTCGAATAAAGTTATGATAAAAACTAGACATCTGAAACTTTTCAATAATATATAATAAGCCCGATAATTTATCCAAACGAGAGAAAACGACATGTTTGAAATTAGAACTTAAATCTGTCAAGAATATGTAAAAATTGGAGATTCAGGTTATATGGAGGACATGAAGACCTTTTTTATTATTCTATTTTTTTTAATATAAAATAATTATTTTTAATTTGAATTTTTTATAGCGCATTAAACATTGTTTAGGGGTTTATTTCATTACTGAATTTATGTTAGTCAATTACTAATTTAAACTAATTAGCTTGTAGCCTAAAAGAGGTCTATCAAAACTTATTATGATAGGAACAACCAGGTTGTCACCGTGTTTATTTGTGCTTCATACCTTTCAATGATTCCCCTGCATTGAGAAATTTTGTTATGAGATTTTTTATTTTTTCATGTCATTAATTTATTGATTCATACTATCTATCTCTTTTATTTTATTTAGATCACTATTTGATTGTAATATTGTTGACTTATTTTATCAAATTTTAATGTAATTTAATTTATTAGCTAGAATTATCAATATATAATTAGTTAAAAAAATTACATACGATTTTACGATCCGAGTTTATATTATATTTTTTCATGTCATGTCAGAAAAAACATTTTTAATAACCTTGACTTGGTCAATTTACACATCAATCATGAATACATCTTTCTAAAATAATTTTAAAAATATAATTTCTTTTATTTAGATGAAATTAAATGATCAACTTATCCGTTAGTATATTGATGACTAATGAGATTTTTTTGTTGGTTTTTTTTTTAAGATTTATATTTCAAAGTGAGCTCGTAGATAAATTTTTATAAATACATTAAACTATAAAAAATGTATATCCTTAAGATTATTAAAAAAAATATTTACATAAAAAACTAAACCATGAAAAAAAATCATCAATGAAAGATAAAATTATTATTTTTTATGAATTCATAAGATTATTAAAAAACACTTACATAAAAAAAAACACTAATTTGATGAAAAGAAAAAAAATCAACGAAAGACAATAAACTCCCAAAACAAAACAAAAAGACAAATGCATAATCGTCCTTTCAGACACTAAAAGATTATTTTACAACACTGCTTGTTTCCCATTCACCAAACAATAAGAGTCCAAAACAAAAATAAATGAACCTTTTTGGCAATTATTATGATCTGAAATATTTATTCGGTACCCCTCAAGTCTCAGTCCAAAACAAGGAATATATTTTATGGTATGCTCGTGTGAAAATTATAAATAACTTGAAAAAAAATATTATTTTAAATAAAAAATATTTTTTTAATGCATTGTAATAACTTTTGTAATTTTATAATTATGATTTTAAAAAACAGATCTGAAAAATACACTTATAATTAAGTTTTTAAAAATATATATCTAATTAAAACTATTATAAAATGAATTTTGTAAGTAAAAGAAATAGAAAAAGTAGGTCTTTAGCTTTTATAAAAAAAACTTGAAATATAATTATATCGAGGGGTCGGTAAAGATATAAAATTTAACTAACAAAATAATTTTTTTCAATGCAATTTTTTTTAAAAAAACTTATGTGTTACAAGCATTCTCTTGATAAAGAGGGTGTTTAATGTTATGATTGAATCTGTTTTTGAAGTATTTTGAATTTATTTATTAAAAAATTATTTTTAAAATAATTTTAATATATTGATATTATAATTAATATTAAAAAAATAAAAAATATTTTTATATATTTACAATAAAAAATATTTGAAGAAACAATTTTATCATCTTCCAAACACTCCTGAATACAAAAATATTTCCTCATCACCATCTAATAAAATAAAATGAAAAAAAAGCATGTAATCACCGCCTAGTAGCAGTTGTGGTATTATTATTTTAAAATCTAGTCTCAAAAACCACACCCTCTCATCTTTCTTCAACACTACTCCCCCTCCTCTACCCCCATCCACCACCACCACCACCACCACCCCCACCCCCACCCCCTCCCCCTCTTTCGAAACTTTAACACAGAAAACCCAAGAAAAGAAAATGAGACTTCTCCTTCTTCTTCTCCTTGTCCTTCTCCTTCTCCACCTTCAAATCTATGCACCCACCACCACTGCACGCACTGTATCAGAATATGAAGCTCTCCTCTCCATAAAATCCTCCATCACCGACGACCCTCAATCATTTCTCTCCGCATGGAACTCCACAACCCCACTTTGCTCCTGGACTGGCATCACCTGTGACCACAATGGCCGTCGAGTGACCTCCTTAGACCTCTCCGGTCTCAACCTCTCGGGCACTCTCTCCTCTGACATAGCCCACCTTCGTTACCTTCAAAATCTCTCCCTGGCTGCCAACCAGTTTTCCGGCCCAATCCCTGCCTCACTCTCCGCCGTCACTTCCCTTCTCTCCCTTAACCTCTCCAACAACATCTTCAACTCCACATTCCCTCCACAGCTCTCTTCCCTCAAGAACCTCCAAGTTCTTGACCTTTACAACAACAACATGACAGGTGGGTTGCCACTAACCGTAGTGGAGATGCCAAATCTCCGGCATTTACACCTCGGCGGTAACTATTACTCCGGGAAAATCCCATCAGAATATGGAAAATGGGGGTTTCTTGAATATCTTGCCATCTCCGGTAACGAGCTTGAAGGTAGCATTCCTGCTGAGTTAGGTAACTTGACTAAATTGCGTGAACTCTACATCGGGTATTTCAATATTTACGAAGGTGGTTTACCGCCTGAGATCGGTAATTTATCCAACTTGGTTCGTTTTGACGCTGCAAACTGTGGGTTATCCGGCCAAATACCGCCGGAAATTGGCAGGTTACAGAAGCTGGACACATTGTTTCTTCAGGTTAACGGGCTTTCGGGTTCGTTAACTCCAGAGCTTGGGAGCTTGAAGAGCTTAAAATCCATGGATTTGTCGAATAATATGTTCACGGGGGAGATTCCTACTAGTTTTGCAGAGTTAAAGAACTTGACCCTTTTAAATCTGTTTAGAAACAAGCTGTACGGAGCAATCCCGGAGTTCATCGCCGAGTTGCCGGAGCTTCAGGTGTTGCAGCTGTGGGAGAATAATTTCACTTCAACTATTCCACAGGCCTTGGGTCAAAATGGGAAGCTTGAGATTTTAGATCTTTCATCCAATAAGCTTACTGGGACTTTGCCTCCTAATATGTGTTTGGGTAATAATCTGCAAACTTTGATCACTCTTAGCAATTTCTTGTTTGGTCCCATTCCTGAATCGCTTGGACAATGTCAGTCCTTGAGTAGAATTCGAATGGGAGAGAATTTTCTCAATGGCTCAATTCCTAAAGGGCTTTTCGATTTGCCAAACTTGAGTCAAGTTGAGTTGCAAGATAATCTTCTAGCTGGGGAGTTTCCTGTGATTGGTACATTGGCTGTGAATCTTGGCCAGCTTAGTCTCTCAAATAATCACCTCACAGGGTCTTTGCCTCCTAGTGTCGGTAACTTTTCTGGTGTTCAAAAGTTTCTCCTTGATGGGAACAAGTTCAGTGGTTCAATCCCACCTGAGATTGGAAGGTTGCAGCAACTTACCAAGATGGATTTTAGCCACAACAAGTTTTCAGGTCCCATTGCTCCGGAGATTAGTCAATGCAAGCTGTTAACGTTTGTTGATCTCAGTAGAAACGAGCTTTCAGGTGAGATTCCTACTGAGATTACAGGTATGAGGATCTTGAATTACCTGAATCTCTCAAGAAATCATCTTGTTGGTAGCATTCCTGCTCCTATAGCCACTATGCAGAGCTTAACTTCTGTTGATTTTTCTTACAACAATCTTTCTGGTTTGGTCCCTGGTACTGGTCAGTTTAGTTATTTCAATTACACTTCGTTTTTGGGTAATCCTGGTCTTTGCGGTCCCTATTTGGGCCCCTGCAAAGATGGGGATGTAAATGGAACTCACCAGCCACGAGTTAAGGGGCCGCTCTCTTCTTCTCTGAAGCTCTTGCTTGTTATTGGCTTGCTTGTTTGCTCCATTGCGTTTGCGGTCGCGGCTATAATTAAGGCTAGGTCGTTGAAAAAGGCCAGTGAGGCTCGTGCTTGGAAATTGACTGCTTTCCAGCGCTTGGACTTTACTGTTGATGATGTTTTGAATTGCTTGAAAGAAGACAATATTATTGGTAAAGGTGGCGCGGGGATTGTTTACAAGGGTGCAATGCCAAATGGTGATCATGTTGCTGTGAAAAGACTATCGGCAATGAGCCGTGGATCTTCTCATGATCATGGATTCAATGCTGAGATTCAGACCTTGGGGAGGATTAGGCACCGACACATTGTTAGATTGTTGGGGTTCTGTTCTAACCACGAGACTAATCTCTTGGTCTATGAGTACATGCCCAATGGGAGCTTAGGAGAGGTTCTTCATGGCAAGAAAGGAGGTCATTTGCTCTGGGATACCAGGTATAAGATTGCTGTTGAGGCTGCAAAGGGCCTTTGCTACCTTCATCATGATTGCTCCCCATTGATTGTTCACCGTGATGTGAAATCGAACAACATCCTTCTTGACACCAGTTTTGAAGCTCATGTTGCAGACTTTGGCCTTGCCAAGTTCTTGCAAGATTCTGGCACATCAGAGTGCATGTCTGCAATTGCTGGATCTTATGGATACATAGCTCCAGGTAAGTTTGGATCTTGGAATTTGTTTTGCTTATGTTTTCTACACAGGTCCTGTTTGTCTAGAGATATACTCATTTCAATTTTTTTTTCCTAAAGTCTTGATTTTGCCGAATGAACTTTAACTCATCCTCTAGAAGATGGGTTCGGATTATGCATTAATTCCTATCCGATTTTTCTGTCCTTGGATCTATTCTGACTTCAGAGTTCTTGAAACATGGCGTGCAATTTAATCTTTAGTTTGTTTTTGGAGGAAGTTTGCTTTACTTTATCTTTTGTGCAGTCTACTCGAGTTTGGTCATAGAAAATTAAATGTTAGTTGGGTTTGAAAGTACACGAATCTAATGATTTCTTAACTGTTACTCCTCTAAAGGATAAAACTCTAATCTGATCATGATGAGCCCTGCCAATCAAAAGTTTGTATCTTAGCTTGTTTGATATGGCCTTATTACAGGGATTTAGATCTTGGCAAAAGTTAAAAGCATCTGCCTCAAATTCTGTATGCAATGCAATTCTCTTGGTAAAGCTTTTGACTGATAAAACATCCAATGATCTGTTGCAGAATATGCCTACACACTGAAGGTTGATGAAAAGAGTGACGTGTACAGCTTTGGTGTAGTTCTCTTGGAACTCGTTACTGGTAGAAAACCGGTTGGAGAATTCGGTGATGGTGTGGATATAGTTCAATGGGTTCGAAAAATGACAGACTCAATCAAGGAAGGAGTTTTGAAAGTCCTGGACCCAAGACTCCCATCAGTTCCGCTTCATGAGGTGATGCATGTGTTCTATGTTGCAATGCTTTGCGTGGAAGAACAGGCTGTCGAACGCCCAACAATGCGAGAAGTTGTTCAGATTCTAACAGAGCTTCCGAAGTCACCAAGCTCAAAACAAGGAGACTCAGTAATCACAGAGCCCTCGCCACATTCAGCCGCCACCGCAGCGCTCGACTCTCCTAGTTCAACAGCTAAAGACGTCCCAAAAGACCATCAGCAGCCACCACCTGCCGATCTTCTTAGCATTTGAAGCATGTTGAATGGGGGGTTACTGTTTGTTACCTAAATTCCAGGAATTGTGTTAGTTTCTGTCCGTCTTTGTGTTCCTTTTCATTTTTCTGGGGGGGGGGGATTTTCTCTAATGTTTGCAAGTATTTTCCTTTTCTTTATTGTTGTACAGTAGGTTTTGGGGGAAGGGAGGTATTTTATTTTCTTAAATTATAAAAAAACTTGACTTCATCCATGTAGTAAGTACTTACTGCCTGCTGTTGCTGACTTGCTGGGCTCTGGCTACCCTGTTTATGGCACAGCTGTTCAGTGTTCAACAACACTGTTGCAGCCTGTAGGTAAGCATTAAAGGGGGAAAGTCCTTCTCTTTTTTGCTCTGGGGCGTTGTGACTTTTGCGAGAGGGAAAGATTGAAAGAGACACCAGTGGGGTTGGGTAGGGTAAGTAGAAAGATGTGTATGCAATTCACAAAATATTCATTTGCCCAGAGGCCTTGGTGCTTGTCTCAGAGAGAGCAGAGACTGTGGGGTTTCTCTGGCCCCTTGACCAGGCACTTAGAGGGAATTGAACTGAGAGCTCGAGCAAGCATGAGTGAAATGAGCGCAGAGCCAGCTAGCCAGCCATTATAAAAGAAGCCAAGCAACTTTGGAAAACTCCATGGGTCTACTTGGGACTTCAATCAATGGACTGTGCATCGACATGGGGTTCAACCCTTGTGTCGGGCAACGGGAGAATGTCACATGACTCTGCACGTTATTTGTGCGTTGTATAAAACTACGAGTAAATTATTATTTATTTTTCTATATTATTACTGTATTAAAAAAATCTAATGTTAGTTTCTAGGTTTTTCTATATTTATACTGTCTATTTAAGATAAAATTAAAGGTGGATTTAAAAAAAAAACTTAATTTATAAATATTAAAAAATAATAGATGCGATTTTAAGAAGCATGTATTAATTTATAATTTTTTTTTTAAAAAGGAGCTGATATAATAAACTAGAAAAATAGAGTTAGTGAGATTGTCCAGTGGATGGTTGAGCGTAGAATCAACAAGTAGCAGGAGCTTCTCGAGCCACAATGCCAGGAATGCCCATGTCATAAACATCGTTCCTATGGTTAAGAGTGGGGTATTTATGTCCTTTTCTTGAAATCATTTTGTTATCATGATCTTTGGGTTGGTGAGTATTAAGTACGCAGAAGAGGACGTCCTATCTTCCATCTCATTTCGTTCTAAAAAATATTATTTAATTAATTTGCATGTAAATAAAAATAAAAGATTTTATTTAAAAAAAAATTTGTACTTCAACTTGATTTATTTAAAGGAAGAAATTTAATAAATTTATGATGACGACGACCTTAAAGATTTAATAAAAAATAATATATGCTCTTGAGAAGATGCAAAAGAGAGCATGCTATGACAGGATGCCCCCGCCTACGTAGTTACCGTTCTTGTTTTTTCTTCTGTAGGTATTCAATCGTAGGGTCGTACGCGCACACACGTATACATATACATTTATACACATTTATATGTTGAGAAACTATAAATCTCACAAAGAAACCATTCTCTGCAACAATCCTCCAACTATATTTGAGATTCGATTAAAAAAAATAACGAGAATAAAAATTATTAGCTTCAAGCACCTTGGATGAAATCTAAAATATCTAGTATGTATTATTTTTTTAATAAATAAACTGTTAATAAATTATTACTATAGCTCTTAACAAGATGTGATTTCATGGTGATAAAATAAAAATTTTTATTTAAATATTTTGTATTTTACCTAACCATAGAGAAAAAACATACCCGATTAGTTAAATAACTTATGTTTTTTTATCCGGAGCTTGTTTTTCATAGAGATTTATTTTTTATTTATTTTACATGCAAAAATTATCCCATAATAATTTTAATAAAATGTATATTATTTTAAAACGACAACTAAAAATATTTTTTTAAAACCTACCTTTTATAAACCCCAATAAAAAAAAATTATTGCAATGGCAGACACACATTTAGACTAGGATACTTGTGTGTGTATTGTATTGAGATGCAAAATATTTTTTAAAAATATTTTTTTAATTAAAAATATATCAAAATAACTTTTTTAGATTTTTTTAATACATCAAAATCATACAAAAAAATATTCTAAAACAAAAGTTACAAGGTCTCTGTTTCGAGATGCTTCTTAGCACTATTGACAAGTACGTATGTACGTAACGTACATACATACAATCATACATACATATGTGTGTGCGGGGCTTGGATGCCACGTTGGTGTTTGATTCTGAAATCTGATTTGACAGCCCAAAGATCTCAGCATTTGCATGGAACAATTTATCACAGCGTGGTATTGTCCCATCTCTGACGTATGGTTGAATTTTACTGTTTTAGGCAGCGATTGTTTTACTCTTTGTACTTGATTGATTGATGGATGGATGGATGGATGGATGGATGGATGGGTGTATTTACATTTATCCATCCCTCGAAATTAATTGTGGTGAATCTCAATGGAGCATGGTATATGGTTAATTAGCGTCACCCTTTTATTATTCGTTCACTTTAATTATAAGATATAAATATTCATGTATTGAAAGAATATATTTAATAGGATAATGTTCAGTTAGTGATTTCTTGAAAAGTTGATTATGATTTATTTTTTTATATTTTATTTTTCATAATTTTATTCATAATTACATATTTAAAAGAAATTACAAGGGGTACCTATTTTACTATAACATTTTTAGTGTAGCTACAGACTCCTCTGTATCAAGAATTCGAATATTAAGATTATGATTTTGCCCTTATGAACAAAGCACAACTAGCCTTGACAACGGGGTTAAAATGGTTTTTTTTTTTTTCATTTTATACACAATAAAATGGCTAATATATCATTTGAGATATAAAAAAAAATGTGCTGGCGGGCATGAGCATTTTCGAGTTTTTCGTTAGGAAAATAACCACAATGCCCTTAATTTCTAATTGTCTTCAACATGAGTCAAGGGATTTTTTAGTCTTTTCCTTATGATTTTTCTGTTATTATAAAGTCTAATTACAAGCAAATTTGAATTTTCACATAAACAAAAATATTGTTTAATGTTAAAAGGTGGGTTGTGTCTGTAAAATACACGGACGCGTGTGGGAACATTCATCCACCATATAGTCCAACCACCAAACGCCGGCTTCCATGATGACATTTTAATCCTCACGACATCACCTCTATTTTTGGACGATGTGTGTGGCAAAAACATATCAGGTTTTATGCCGAAGATCATTTCTTTTTTTTTTCATGCCATCTTTCCTCTCTCCTTCTCGGTTTAGCGTCTTTCTTTGCACATTTTCAAAGCAGCCCTTTAATTTGATTTTCTTTCAGATCCGGTCCCTGATCTTTTAATTTCTATTTGTTTTATTTTAAATAATTCATATAATTAATATTTTCTTTCAATTTAATCCTCCTTTGATTTTTTATTTACCTTTCAAATTTGATTCATATTCTTTTGATTGTGATTTTTGTTTTTTGTTTTTAATCATTCTCATAGTTGGATTGTCTTTCCAATTGCATCCCTCAATATTCTATATCATTTTTTTAATTGAATTATTTTTTCAATTGCATCCCCTAATATTTTATTTTATTTTATTCTATGTCAGATTGGATCCTTATTTTTTTTAATTGCTATTTTTTTATTTATCTTTTTTTATTGGAACTTTCCTTTTCGATTCCATCCATTGGTATTTTATTGATTGAGATTTTATTAATATGGAATTTGACTTTGTAATTTTTTAAGATTTGCATTTTATAGGATGATTTTGGCCTTAGGACCCGAGTCACGAGTTTGAAAAGTTGGACCAAGTTGGCTTAAATATTTTTTAGTTCATTTTTTATAATTTTTTATTTTCTGATTCCATCATTCTATGGGTGTTATCACAATCTCATATGTCAGGTCACGAGTTTTGCGTGTTAACCCAACTTGAACTCGACCAATTTTGGTTTTTTATTTTTAATTTATTTGTTGTTGTTGCCTTTTTTTTATCATGCTATTAAATTAACCGAGGTTATTGAATCCAATAAAGCCAATAACTCGACTCTCGAATTCCCTTACTTTTTTTCGCGTTAAAAAATGTTTAGTTCGACATGCAGCATGGTGCAGACCACCAATCTAGTGATGTAATATAATGTAATGTTATGCTAGAATTTACCTTCTGAATGTGCCAACATTTCATCAAATATGATTTTTATCTAGTTATAGTTTTAAATCATATTTACCAAATAGAATTTACATTTATTTTCTAGGACTCTGTTGACGGTCACACATTTATGTTTTTATATATTTTGATAGTAACAATAATATGAAAATTGGACTAATAATATGCTTAATTGAGAATAAATTTTAAACAGTTTTTATACAAAGATCATATCAACAAGCATAAAGAATCTCATAAAGGAATTAATCAAGAAGTCCTGGAAGAAGCAAAGTGAAGACGTACTTTAGATATTTATTTTAGTATTATATTATAAATTTTTATATCTTATCTTGATAGCACAAGTAAAATGAACTCACAGATTTTACTATGCATACATTTAAAGGATTGATAATTAATATGATATAATCTTAAGATAGATGGTTCTAAAAATTCACCTTGATTAAACTGATAAATTTGGTATTCTGTATGAAACACTCGATCGTTTGGTATGGCCAAATGAACCGGTCAACTACTTATTCATTAGTGATGAAAACCTGAAAATTTTACAGGAACCGGTCGCCTAACTGACTTAACAAACTGAATCGATCAACCATTTGAGTTGTTAATGGGATAATTATAGCTATAAACAACTAGTGTTTTTTATTTTTATTTTTTATAACATACATATGGTTGTCTAAATGAAAAATTAAAAAGAGATTTTGAACACACATCATATATAAGCTATTCTAAGTGCAAAAACATCAATCCTTAATTATACTCAAATTTATGCAAGCAAATCTTCATAATCTAGCACTAGAGTATGCATTCTCATTCTCACCACAGTTAAACACTTTCTAATTTTATAAATGCTACTTTGTGAGATATTGAGATACTAGAAGTTTCAATTGTAATATCCAATCTATTAAGAGAGTAAATTGTGATAACAAAAATCACACTTGTAAGCTTTGAGAGTAAAAAAAAAACTCTTAGTTTTGGTGAGATGTTTTCACAAAGAAAAAAATCTTGAAGATGACACATCTTCAAGTGGGAGTAGAATCTTAAAGAGAAAATATCTTCAAGTAGTGTAAAAATCTCGGTATGTATTTATCAAGTGGTCATTGTACTCTAAAACTTGACCTAGTTAAAGAATACAATGCTCAAGTAAGATTTAATACTTGAGATATGTATAGGCTTGTCAAACTACGTTAAAAACAAGTTTGCAAATTCTCTTGATTATCTCTTTACTATAAGCACTTTAATCATATTGTTGGTTATTGTGTTTATTTGAATTAATTTGCAATATTTATTAATATTAGTGATATACTTAATTCACATTTCTTTTTAAGTGTTATAACTGTTTTAATAATAGAACAATACATTTTTCATTATAGAATTCCCCTGATTAGCTCCTCAATACCATTATAATTATAAAAAGAGAGAAATAAATAAAAAGTTTGAAAGATAAAATTATATTGAATAAACATGATTAAAAAAACACAATAAAAGGTTTCTCTATTTATAGAGAAATATTAAACTCACACAAGCAACTTTAGCTTAGTCATCGTGTTGGAGTGAAGCAAGGAATTTGTTCAAGTGACTACAATTTTTCAATTATAACTACTATGTAATGGGAGAGGATTATATCTTATTGCAAAGCTTAGAATACACTTGGCCTCTTATTGAGAGAACAAAAAGAAATAATAAACTCAATAATCATTAGAATTTAGGCCTGATTAATAAAAAAAATAATAATTTAAATCACTTCCTAGATAATAATCCTAAATTAAACAAAACCTCCCATGCTTCGGAATCAAGCCATGCATGATTGATTTGGCTGCCAAATTCAGATAAATTTATGGTATTTAAAGAAATAGAAAAGTAATAAAAAAGAAAATGAAATTCTATACCCACTAAAAATAATAAAAATATTTGTACTTAGACAGAAAAATAGTTTTCATTGTATTTCTCTTTTGTCTCTTCTTCTTAATTAAGTTTAATATTTATATCTAGTCACTTACTGAAGTTCATGGTAAATTCTTCCACATGTAACACAATTTATCTTCAGTTTGTCTTGCTTGGTCCCTGTTTTTCCTTAAGTATCTTGTTTAGTCCTTATTGTTACTTGGAAAAAACTTAGCCCTTGTTTATTTTGGATGTGTACAATACGCTCCATGTTTATTTTCCCAGGAAAGACGAAGGAACATCAAGATCCGACCTCTGAGCTTCTAAAGATTATAAAAATATTGTGCATATATATATATATATATTAGATTGTTTAGATATATTGATATTAAAAATAATTTTTTTAAAAAATATTATTTCAATATATTTCTAAACAAAACACATTTTAAAAATAATCTAATTACAATACTAAAGAACCTATGTAGCATTAAAACAGGCAAAGAGTTCTTCCTCTCGTGCTAACAGGGAACACTCTAAAATGACTCTTGAGATAGCTTTGGCTAACACATCACAAGCCATGCAAGGTAAGGTTGGAGATCTATGACCACTAATTTTCGACTGTCCTGGAATATCAAGAGTTAATTATAATCTTTGGTGCCTTCTTTTAAATACCTTACGACAGCTTTTGAATGGTAGATGCTTTGTTTTTGTTTTTGTTTTTTTTTTTTTTTATTAACATGAGTGTTCGGGTTAGTTTGCGCGTATCTCAACTAATCTCATATATCCTGAAATTAACGACCATGTATATCTCTACGCTTCGTTTTACACGGGGTGCAAGTTGCAATCAGCTGCTCGGCTTTATTCCTCCTGTAACTGTCCATATTCTTCTTAAATTTATAATCTTTAATCTTTAGATTTTGCAAACATATGCACTGCATAGCCTTCAAGACTTTATCCCCTTAATATTTATGCTAACTTAAGCATGGAAGGGTCCTCTAAACACGAGAAAGAACTTATTTCGAAGGTGCCGGTCATTTTCTTCAATCTTTTAGCCCATTTCCCATCCTTGAAGATCAAGATCTTGATTCTGCGAGGCTTCCTCTTGCAAAAGCCTGATGAAGATGTGGAATGCAATTCACGATGATCTGTGACAATAAACTAGTGTCAAAATTGAATTAGAAAGCGGGATGGACGCTGGCATAAAGGATCAATCAATGATCTTGCTTTTAAAAGTGATTGATTAAAGCACTATTAACGCAATGGAGAAGGGGGGCAGTTGAGATGATGTTGGAAAAGCAAAAGGAGACATGACAATGGCTTTCATGTTCATCTCTTTTGAAAATTCAATACAGCAAAGTGGTAGGGCACTGCTGAGAAAAGGATCTGTAAAAGACGGCAAAATTTTTGCACTAAGTTGGACTTTTTGGCCCTTTGTTGTCTGGTAATCTTTGGCATAAAGGAGAGCATGTGTGATGAGAAGAAAAATGTGGGGATAAAGCAATTTTATCTCATACATAAATAATAATTAATTTGGACGCCAACAATCATATTCCATTAAAGCAACCTTTAACCTAATTCCACTCCCACGTCTTAATTTTTGTTTTTATATCATCTGTGTCCACTCCAATGTATCTTTATAATATATGTATATATTATCTCCGTCAATAATTTAAGAAAAAGACAAGAGGTATCATATGTCTGCTTTTTAGAAGTCACAGGTTAGATCAAATTCCACAGACATCAGGATTAATAAAAATTTATATGATTATTAACTTCAGAACATATAAAATTAGTTAAGACGCGTATAAACTGGTCCAGATACTCATGTTAATAATAATAATAAAAAAAAAAAACAAAAAGTGGTAACTCATAATAGTAATTGAAAGTAAACCGGAAGAAAAGACAATTACTTCTCCGTCGAGCAAGACGTGCTTCCAACGGCAGCTGAACTATAAGCAAATATATAGCAAGGTTTTCTAGCAAGAAGGATAATAAACTACCTGAGTTTATAGTAGAGAGTGACTATAGAAAATTAAGAAAATATTAAAGCTAAGAAAAGAAGCAGTAAATAAATTTATAAATAAAGCATTAAATAAATATGAAATAAAATTGCTAAGAAAAACTCTGAAATAAGTTAAAACGTTGAGCTTGTGAGAAAATTGTTTTACATTGAAACCTTAGCTGGGCAATTGATGATAACTAGCTTCTGTTTTTAGATAGTTTTTAGAAATATATTTGTTTTGAGAAAAGTAAAAAATAAATTAATATGTTTAGAATTTTTTTATGATTTTAATATATTAATGTAAAATATAATAATAATAATAATAATAATTAAAAAAAGTCTTGAAAATCACTTTACGATGTAACTACAAAAATGCACTCAATCATTCATGAGTCTCCGTGAGTCAGTCCTGGTAAAAGATTCTAAAATAGACTATAACCGAAAGCTAGATTACTAGAGTAGAAACCTAGGACATGCTTGATTTTGCGGTGTTTCATGCCTGTCTCGCACCCAATAAAACAGTTGTTGTACCTTATACATCGAAAAAAAAAAAATTGTTTAAATAAACATTGAAGCTCCTCCTATTCTTTTTTTTTTTTCAACTCATTCCATCCACCCTTTTTTTTATTATAATTTTTTTAAAATTTTATCTTTAATTTTTTTAATAATTATTTAAATTATTTTTGAACTGGCTAAGTTAACTTGATCACATCGAGATAATTTTTATATAATTTAATTTTAAACCCGTGTTAAGTAAAGAAATGGATTAAGAGTTTTTTTCCTATCAATTTCATCCTTTTTGATAGGTCAACCAGGTTATTTTTAGATTGATCAAGACAACTAGATCATGTTAAGACAAATCTTTCATAATTTGATTTTAAACCCTCACCAAACAATAAATTGACCGAGAAATTTTTCATGTTAATTTCATTATTTTTCAATTAGCTTCTCTTGAAGTCGTTCAATGCCTCATGGTCAACAAAGAAGTGTTTACTTTGGGTGTCATAATGCCCCCTTCATGTTGTTTTATTGGAACCCTACATAAGATAATAAAACGACAGCAAAATACCGA
>Ga0325411_1004110_pt1 | contig 16372 bp, 8 predicted proteins | sample PopdelMetagenome_13_FD_206181 | JGI IMG/M metagenome (GOLD analysis project Ga0325411, IMG submission 206181) | Populus deltoides microbial communities from Bellville, Georgia, United States - Xylem-PdIQD-R4 | ecosystem: Host-associated > Plants > Phyllosphere > Stem > Wood/Secondary xylem...
TATTTTTCTTTCTTTCTTTGTTCTCTCTCTCTCTCCTTGTAATTTGTGAAAAGAGATAGGAGAGAAAAAAGAAAAAAGATGACCCTAGAAGAACATTGAAATTCTGATTGCGACACCACCAATACCGTTGAAAAGATCTAGACAAGACGAGTCAAACAATACTAAATAAAGTTACAAATGGTGAATAGAGTAGGCCACACAAATCATCCAAAGGTGTTGGGGCTCATTTGTTTTTGGGCCACTCGTGTGGCCTATTCCAGTCACCATTGGTGACCTTTCCTAGTGTCATTTGATTTATCTTGTTAAGATCTTTTTAAATGTATCAATATGTCATTATCGAAGTTTCGATGAGTCTATAAAGTCTTTTTTTTTTCTTTTTTTTTCTCTCTCCTTTCTCTCTTTATCAAACCTTATGTCTAACAATTTTATAATTTGAAAGACTTGTGACTTAGCAAATTGTAAATATTATTTGCGACTCTAATATTTTTTTACATTGTGTTATTTTATAATATATATTCTTTACAGCGCTAGAAACCAAAAGACTGGGATTAATAGCTTTGATTATGATTAGCTTTGTACAATGTAGCAGGCTGTCAGGCTCATCAGCTCATGTACGTAATACTCCTAATTAAGTCAGATGATGAGCTCACCAGACCAGATCTTTGGTACTATACAACAGTGCAACTGGCTAGTGGTTAATTTGAAAGGCAATCTATCCAGAATAAACAAAAGAGGAAAGAAATGCTGGGGGAGCTCATGAGATTCAGAATGCTAGGAGTCTTGGATAATTAGAGAATGCAATTATTGATTGGATGTGTTTGAGAGGGAAATAATGAAGGCATATCAGCAGCTGCTGCTCATTGCTCAATTCATTAATTGCACTAATAAATAAGATTACCAATCGGCATGCATATCCTTGGAAGTGAAAATCACATTTCCATGTTAATTTCCCTTACCATATGCTTGTAATGATCAACCCAGAAAATGGACTACTGAGATTCTTCTCAGAACTAGAATGGCTAAAAAGAGGAAAATATACAAGTAATTGCAGGAAATTAATAAGCATGCAATGGCTCTTCAAAAAATTAACGAAAAGATCAATCAGCGAAAGCCCTGTACACCATCAAGAACGCGTAGAAGCTTGCTATTGATGAAATCAAACGATAGAAAAGACTAATTACAGGGCTAATCTTGATCAAATCAGCAAAAACAGACAGACCCTAAAGTGAAACAAACAAAATGAACAAAACAATGGCAACAACATAAATGTAATTCCAAAATAATCTGCTGCATTTAGTCACAATTCTTTTCCACTGCCCATTGACATCACATTCACTAGAACCAAACACCAACGTTGTCACCTTCGAAGGAAACTCTACCTTCACATTCTCATCACACGTTGCCTTCATCAAATCCTTGTTTGCAGGCCACGTCCACCTTCCATACTTTGCCATAGCATGCAATTTCACTGTCAAATTCACTCTACCACCACTAGAATAATTGTCATTAACCTGGAAAAAGAAGCTAGGAAACACAGTTAGTAATGTTTTTTGGGTTTTCCCAGGTTGGTGAAAGGGTGGAAGAGTAATGCTAGAGAGACTTTCCTTCCCATCGAGCACCAACGCAGTGATTTTGTCATAGGACATGGTTTTGCTATTTGGGTTTTTCATGGAGAAGGTAACGTTAAGGCTTGCGGTTACGGTGTTAGAGGAGACATTAAGGACTGTTAGCGAGGATGAACTGACATTGAACTGAGGGATTTGAGGTTGAAGAGAGATTATGCAAAGAGTTATCACAGGAACAGAAACAATTAGTATGGTTGCTACTGTGATGAAGAGAAGGAACACGAAGCAGTCATGTGCTTTGGCTTTTGCTGCGTCAGATTTGGTGGTGGTGGTGGTGGGGAGATAGCTTAGTTGAGACATGGGAGGTTTTTGGTGGGGAGTGGGGGGTTGATTTTCTTGGAGTAGTGAATTTATCACGTTATTGGGTTCCTTTTGTTTCGAGGAGAATTCACAACGTGATGCGGAGAAATTTTCTGCAAGCAAAAAAAAATAAAAATGAAGTTTTTATGAGCCCACATTATCAATGGAATGGGCCAAGTATGGGCTCATATTTGCTTCTTCTTTTTTTTCCTTTTTTTTTTTTTTGAAGAACAGAAAAAGAATTCATCAAATTATGCATTCCAATCCATTAGACCCCGGCCCTTTCCTGGTGCTATTGTTTCTATTATCCTAATATAAATTCAGCCAGCCCATTGCTCGACGACTACAGGAAACCTTCCTCTTGTTCTTCTTTTTCTTGTTCAATGGCTTCTCATACTCAGATTCTCCTCACTTCGCTCATTATCCTCTTCATGGCTTCAGGCATAAACTAATTAAACTTGCCTTTGCTTTACTTCATATTATATTTTAGATTTTACATGGTACAGGACAACGTTTATCGCGTTACTACTTTTGATAATTTTATTCCTCTATAGGTGTCCTGTGCCAGTTCCATTCTCCTGGAACTCTCGTCCCCAAGCCTGCCTGTTCATGCTCATCTACTGTACTGCCTGTTCATGCTCTGTTCAGTATATTATTATTGAAAAATAATATAACTCTCCATTCCAATCCATTAGATTGAATTTACGAACTGTTTTTCTTTAAAATAAATAAATTAAACCTCGACATTAACCAAATAAAATCAAGATGATTCCTCTGGTTTGTCTTCAAGGTGGAGGAACCTTCTGGGTAACGAGAAGGACCCTTCTCTACTTTGTCTTCTAGGTGGAGGAACCATCTGGGCATCACCGTCACTCATTTACAGGAGGGGAAAACAAGAGCACATTTTCCTTCCCTTGTCATCTGGCTCGTCAACATTACTAGGCATTACCGTCACTGATCGTTTACAGGAAGGAAAAACAGAGCATATTTTCCTTCCCTTGCCATCTGACTCGTCAAAATTATTATTCATAAACGAATCTCGACAACCAAATTTCTTAAATCCCCCATTTTTTATCCCTCAAAAGTAAGAGTCATCCTGGAAAGGGAGATAGGCCCCATGTAATCGTTTCAGACAACAGTTTTGACCAACTCAAAAGATTTGAGTTTTTTTAATTTCAATAATTGGTTTATAATTTTATTTATTTATTTAAAAAAAGCCAAAGGTTTAAGCTAAGAGATTCTGATGTGCCATAATTTATTAGAATTTTTTTTAAATAATTTTTTGGATGGTTCAAAGTCTGTTTTAACGACAATCCAAGTCCTCAAGGATCTCCCAAAAAATAAATCCAGGCTTCGACAGTGAATCTGTACTTGAACTCCAATCATGCCTCAGCGTTCTTGATGCCTGGCATCTGCCCGGGCTCAAAGACTAAGCATGTGCTTGATATTTCTCGGGTTCAAGCTAAACGTTTAGCCCAATACAAATCCCAGTAGCTCATTGGATTAAGATTGGATTGAAAGAAAGAAGAGGAAGGCAGGCATCGTGGATACCGCATTGAACCGAGCAATCCCTTTCCTGCACTCATGACCTTCCCTGTAAACTAGAAATTCAATAGCTACCGTCGATTCTTTTTTTATTTCAAACTTAGGAATCATCCTAGAAAGGGAGATAGGCCCCATGCAGTTGTTTCACACAAATTTCCGTTGAGTATCTTCGTCGACGCAGGCAAAGCATGAGGCCGGCACCCATTCAAAAGATTTGACAGTCATCAATGTAAACAGTGAGTTATTAAGTCCCTGTGGTTTTATGATTTTACAATTCAGTCTTTTTGTTTTTTAAAATCATAATAAGTTAGTATTTTGACCAATGTTGACTTTGAACATCGTTCAAAATGTCCCAAGTATCCTCTTAAAAGGTCCTCTTGGTTTTCTTTTGGTAGGCAAGGTTGTAAATTTTGATTGAACAACAAAAAAAAAAAAAATGGAGAGAAATTTTATGAGAGCAAATAATTAAATTGTAATGGATATTAATATAATATTGTTATTTATTATTATTCACAAAAACTAAATGAGGAAAGCACTTTTAATTGGAACAATGCTCTTTTTCTTAATTTAGTTTTTTATCTTTTAATTTTATCATTTAATATTTGATTTATTGGGGATTTAATTTCATAATTTGTTTTTTCTTTTCTTTTTATGTGGTTATCTCGGTCTAATAAATTGCTTCGCAAGTTTGGTAGGTTAACTCAAGTCGTTTTATATGTTCTTTTTTTAAAAAAAATTTTCAATTTCATCTTTGAACATTAGATTGGTTGGAAATCAAGATTCATAATTTGTTTTGATATTTTTTCTATGGAGTTATCATCGTCTTTTGTTCTAAGTTGTGAATTTGATAAGTTAATTCTTAATTCAATATATTGTTGTCTCATTTTTTTTAGAAAATATCATCTTGAATTTTTTTACTCAAAATAAGTTTTTATCAATCAACCGGGTTGACTTTGAACCCATCAAGTCAACCAGTTCTTATTAGATCAACCCCCACATTAACATTGCATGGATATTTTTTACATTAATAAAATAAAATAATTCACCCTCCAACACAATGCGAGCCAATGATCTATTACTGTAAACTAAAAGATATGATAATTTTATTATAGCGAGCATTATTTACCAAGGCACAAAACATTGTGGGTTGCATTCTTCCCCTCCAATGCAATCTTTAAAAGCTCAATTTAATCCTTGATGTTTTCATAAAAGTTCAATTTGTCCCCTAAAGTATTTTTATTTTTATATTTTAGGTCCCTATAATTTTATGTGTTTAATTATGTTTTAGTACTAAAACTTTAATTTTCTTACATTTCAGTCCTTGAGTAATAAAGGATGAGAGAGAAAGTCACTGGAAAAAAAAAGAAGACATAGAAAGACTTTGTTCAACTATATAAAAAAAAAAGGTGATTTTTTGTGCTAGTGAGTTCCTCTTGAATATGGGAGTTCAATGAAAGTGGTATTGCTTTTTAACCATGTCTGAAAAAGTAGATGAGGGTCTATTAAAGTTTTTTATTTTATTTTATTTTTTATTTTTAGACTAAAAATGAGAGTATTTTAAAGTTCATAAAAATATTTCTAAATTTTTTTATATGAAAACAAGTTGAAATTTGAGTTTCACAAGAAAAAATTCTCAAATCTTTCTATCACGGAGGTGATTGAAATATATTCTAGCAGACAACATATCATAAATTCTATGTTTAATAAAACTTTTATGGATGACGTGTCATTTAGTTATTTTAAAAAAAACCCTTACTTTTTTTATATAAATTTTAAAATAAAATTCTCTTAGATAAATAATTATAATAATATTTAAAATATCATATGACGAGGTCATTCTCTTCCGTTTTTATGTAATATTTATAATTACTTTATGAATAATTATCCATGAATCTAATATGCATTTTGTTTTTTTTTTAAATACACATGAATATTCAATGAGAATAACATATTTAGTTTGTTATTTCTTATTATGAATTTTTATATAGTTTTCATGAATGGATTATTTTTTTTATTTTTTTATACAAGCATATAAATTTATCAAGACATGGTTTTTTTTTGTTGAAACTTTATTATGATAAGTTTTTATTTAAAAAAATGCTCCTAGAAAAAAAGATTTTTTTGTCAAAATAAATAGGGAAAAGGGGAATTTGACTCATGAAATACATTTGTTTCTCATGAATTTAAATTATTATAATTATTATGAATATCTATTTTAATCGCCTTAAGTTTTTGTTGAGAAAACCATGTTATTAATAAAAAAAAAATGTTTTGTGAAAACAAGAAAAAAAACTATATTTTTTCCTTTAGAATTTAAATCCAATATTTATTTTAATTGTTATAGGATTTCATCATGATAATAGAAGATTAACTAATTATTTTTCCAAAAAAAAGGGAACAAAATATAGTTTACACTAATTTAACAATTCCATCGCTTCATATATCTTTATTAGTTTTTTCTTAGAAAAAAAAAAAGATTAATAACTTGCACATCTATATATTGAACATTGGATTTCTCAATTATATACATAGTGAAAAATAAAAATAAAACAGCATGATTTGCCTCCAAGAAAAAATAAAATAAAAAGACTAAGGACTCCGCCCGTCCTCATAATAAAATAATTATTTAATATGTTTTTATATGAGCTAATTTTATTTTTGAATATAAGGTATATAAGTTTTAAATTTAACTTATATTCAAAGATAAATCAGCTCAATAATAAAGTGAAAAATCACATTATTATGTAAAGAACAGGCGGCGCTGCTAATTGGATCGGAAGGAATAGGCAGGAAGACATCAGGCATGAACCAAGCAATCCTTCCCTCCGCTCATGAGCTTCCCTGTCCCCTTTGTAGAGAAGAATTCAACAGTTAAATTCATGCACTGAAACTCCATGATTCTTTGCTTGGTTGGCAGAACACCAATTCCAAATCCTGCAGTGAGAGACAATTTGACATTGAAATTTACTATCTTTTTGCTCCACGCATCACTTATATCCTTAAGAACCCTATCTTTCAACGAACAAACCGCGTCCCTTCTTAACTTAACCTTCAACCTTGCCTCACTCATCTTTCCAAGATACTCACTTTTTCCAAGAATCTTACTGGAAAGGAGGCCCTTTCTATAATTCACAATGACTTCGACTTGGTCGACGAACAAGTTGACTTTCTTGTTAGTGTTATTCACAGTGAATTCGATGTCGTAATTTGCAGCAAATTGAGGATTAGAGACTGTGATGTTGGAGACATATAGGGAATTGAGTCGAATAGCAGGATCAAGAGGGTGTATGACAAGCCATGCAATGAAGATGATCAAGCATAGTATGAAGAAAAACATCACCACCATCAACGTTAACCGGGGAACAAAGGAAGAACGTCTCTTCCTTGACCCAACAGGCCGAGTGGCATTGGAGGGGGAGGAGTACTGAGTTTGAAAGGACTGCTGGGTTGGCAGCTGATCGGAAGTTGTACGATTGTTGTAGTTATTAGTATGCTCCATGAGGATATTCTGGCTTGGCTTTGTGTTTGGAAAGAGTCACAGAGAAGCTGTGGTTAGAGAGAAATATTCAGCTGTTGGGTAAGTTTGTAAAGGAAAATAAAAAATACCAAGACGCGTGATTCTTCTTAAGGAAAATTCCTAGTAATATTATAGGAGTATAGTATTTAGCCGTCCCTGTCCGAAGAGAGGAAACTTCATGAAGTCGACTTCAGATTCTTCCAAGCTGCTTCTTGCCTCCGCTGCGTCACTAAACGGAACAGAATTCCTAGTAATTCAAAAACATAATCATGATCAGTGTCTTGCAATGTAAAGTACGGAGATTCAAAATTAAAAGCATGACAACAGTAGTGAAAGCTTCTATCCATCCATAGAAATAAAGGAGCACCACTACGAGACCACAATAGTGAAAGACTCATATTATTTATTTATTTTTTCTTTCTTTCTTTCTTTCTTTTACTTGTTTGTTTTGGAGTGCAACAGATATCATGAACCACACATGTGGAGAGGGAGTGTGATGATAGTTTGGTATATTTTCATGTTGAGTTGATCATTTTGGTACCCACCAACATATTTTTGCAATATATCCTACTACACCACAATACTGGCAGGTTTCTTCTCGGTATAATTCTCGTTCTGCAAGTGTTATGTGATGTTCACCAGGTGAGGGGGGCGTTTCTGTATCTTTGGATTGTTGAGCATGGAGGCCTCTCCCAATAGATATAAACTTGTGTTTGTTGCCATAATTTCTTGAAGGAAACTATTGAGGACGCTGTTGTTTTTGCCCATAAAATACTAGTTGTGGGGTGAAAGAGTTTTGAGCTATTCAAATGATTAGTAAACCACGTCTTTGATCAAGACTTTGTAGTTATGAGACTTGTATTGAGGGTCAATACTAGTGAGGAAAGAAGCAAAAAAGAAACTTTCTTTGTCAAAGACAGGTTTCTCAACAGCTGCAAGATTGTCAAAGGTACAAATGTGTCCACCAATGGTTTTGTCATCTTCTTTGTGGAGATACGTAACCTGTTGTCTGAGAGTGAATTCATGTTCTTGTAAATCTTATGCATATTCATTATTGAGAGCATTCTTGACAGCATAGGTTATATCTAAAGCCACATCAAGGAAGAGTGCTTCTTCTAAATGCGTCGACGATCTGCCTTCCGCTAGACAATGTATTCTTCGGTTAGTTTTGATTCCGAGATCTACATCTATAGTGTTGTTTGAGTATTAGTATGATGTACTCAATGGGATTAACCGTCAGAGAATCTCTATCATATGGCTCAAACACTGCATGAATCAAAATGATTTTTACCGCTCTGATCTCCATGCTTGCATTGATGTTGTAATGAAAAACAAATGTTAAATGTCCAGCAGACTTAACCAAAGGACGACACCTCGACTTCGCAACAAAGCATATCCAAATGGAAGGAAAATTAAAATGGAAAAAAGTTTTGACATTTTTTTCTATCTATGCTGAAAATGAATTGTCACCGTTGCCAGAAAAAACCAAGAGAATCGTAGCCAAATGGAAAAGCTTCAATGCCAAAACTTATATTTAACAATTACCACAGCATATCCATGCGTTTGTCTTGGAGACAAAGGTAATCAATTGTATGGTTACCACGTACAATGACAAAGTGGATAGAAAGAATTAAAAATAAAATAAAATAAAAGACAAGACAAGACCTGGCTGTTCTCTGTAAAAATTCAATTGAACTTGAACGTGTGGAAATCATAACAGAAGGCTAAAATCACTAGACAAATGTCAAATGCGCATTGAAATAGAGCAACTTACCACGGATATCATGATTCATGAACTCCGTCCACTGTCCTCGGCCATCATTCCTTTCAGACTCTTAGCTAACCAGATAGCTGTCTCCCTTGGAGAGACTTTATCTTTCCCGAAAGGTTTTAAAACAACCGCAAGCTCTTCTAACCTGCTTTGCTGAAGCAAATCAGCAGACAATTCTAGAAGTCCTTCAAGTGCCTCTGCCCTCTGCCTGAAAGATTTAACATCTAAAGTTTCCCTTGCTGCTGCTTCCTCTTCAGTGACGGGGGAGTTGGATTTTGGTAGCTCCGATAAATCAAATTGTGGAACCAGAGGGCTGATGTTTCTCAAATCAATTTCTTTAATGCTGAAATGATCTGAAAGACTTGATTTCAAACTCACAGCTTCAGAGCAATTTGATGATTTTAGAGCCATCTGCGTACTCACATTTCTCATTTCGAGTTCATCTCCTACTACATTTAATAGCTTTCCCACATCCACATTTTGAATCCCCATCTCCACAGTTTCCATAGCTGGCTGCTCAGTCCCAACACGGAAACTACTGTGCCGTATAACATGTATTACATCATCAAAAGCAGGAGACAGATGGGCAGCAGTGGGTTTTTCAACAGTAGAATTTTGTAAAATGGCAGCTTTTTCTGACTGCAAATTGTTTTGGCTCGTTGACATTGGTGAGGTAATGGAAGGAGTGGTTTCTGAAACTGGTGATAGAAGTTCTCTTACTGTGAACTTGTCGTCATCACCAGATGCAGATATAAGATTTGATTGGGGCACCATATCAGGGCCAGTACTTGGCCTGCTTAATTGGGTATTAGTATCTTTACAAATAAATCTCTCTTCAAAACTTGAGACTGTCAGATTCAGAGCACCACTTACACCCTCTCTCCCATCACCAACAGTTTTCTTGTGAAGATCTGTGACAACATTCGAGGTTTCCGCTGAGCATAGTATGGATATATGAGCACATCCAGCACATGCGCTGTTTTCCCTAGACAAATTTTCAGACATGCCAGAATGCGAAGTGGTAGCAGGAGAACAACCAGGTGGATGATTTTCTAAGTTTTCCATGCAGATGACTGCCTCGTGATTAGGAAGTGTCTGTTCAGGCATGGCAACAAATGGAGTTGTTGCATCATCACAAAGCTCAAAAGATTGAATTGACATAGAAGATGAGACAGAATTATTGCTTTCTGTCTGCTTTCCTTTGCAGGCTCTGAATAGAGCTTTTTGAGACTCTTGCGATACCTCCTTCGAAAAATGAGGGCGACCATCAGGAACTTGACAAGTATTTTCAGGTTCTTGGTTTTTCTCAGTTGGACTCAACTTCATGTTTCCATTTGGAACATCAGCTCCTGTTTGTCTTGTCCTTCCAGGAAATGAGGATCGCCTAACTAGATTAGGTGTTCTTTGCCTTGGCTTCATGGCAAGTCCATCATCAACATGTTTAATTGGACCAGGTGGAGGAGTCCCATCATGACTGAGTTTAGTCTTCGGTGAGGACTCAATTATAGGTAACTGCAAAAGTAATTTGGAAAGTAAATGATTATTTTAGCACATCTATCAAACTAGGAAAAAAGTATGATCAGTTCTGATTATACCTGGTGTTTCAAAGGATGTGATCCCTGGATCCGCTTTGCAGAATCCAAGGCTGCTTTTGCTGGTGCAACAGCTGGTGTATCTGCATTAGACTTCAAACCAGATGCAAGGGCATTAGGTATAAGAGCTTTTGGTAATGCTTCCATGTTACTTCTTTGTGTTGGTGCACTTCCAGTCTTTGCATGATTTCCTCTCGTAAAGGAACTATTTTCTCTAGGTTTTCCTTCTTTTAAGGCCATCATAATACTTTTGATAGTTTTTGGTTGCTTTGGTTCGACATTGCATCCATGTTCATTATGAGAAGGATTCATCACCCTCTGCTCATTCATTTTGACAATGCAAACATTGGGGCTTTTTTCTTCTTCGCTTGGCATGGGCTCCTTGGTCCCATCTTCATCACCAACAGAAGCTAAATCTGTATCAGTGACTTTATTGTCACAATTTGAGACCACTGCTGGGATATTCCGATCACTTGAAGGCAAACTATCCTTATCACTACTAGAACTATTACTGGTCTGGCTTTCATCCATACTTCTTCGAGATTCACGACTTCTAGGAATAGGTTTCTCAGGAGAGCAGGATGTGGGAGGACTGAAGGATGGACGGTAGTGATCGACATATGTCTGCAAGTATGGGTGCTTCAAAATCTCGGATGCCTGATCAAAGGAAATGCAGATTGCTAAGATGAAGTCCTGCAATGACAAACTGTTGAAGTTGGCACATAAATTTTAAGAGTCTTACATTTGGACGATGCTCAGGATTCTTTCTCAGCATGCCTTTAATGAGTGTTTTCCTGCAGGCACAGACATTTAATATTAGAGCTAAGCAGTGACTCAAAGGTGGATCGCCATCAACATAGCACAGAACAGAAACAAAACAAAAACAGCAAAGCTATCCATTTTCATAGAGGTGAGGCAGTTAAATTGCCAGGACTCAAATGAGATCCGTTATATGATCTTCAAAAATCTAGTCTTCTGTTCATCATCAAGCCTTGAGGAGTAGTAAGAAGGAAAAAACGACACGTAGAAAAGATGAAGCTACTTCTCAGTGCAAATTTATTCAATACGAAAATTTAGAATGAAGGTGTTCTCAGCTTGCCCGTGATGCATGTGAAATCAATCATCAGGTGTCACCATTTAAACCTAACAACAAAAGGTATAAACATGAGAGAAAAGTAACAGTTGCTTGATTCCAGGGACACCGTGTAATAAAATCTTAATCTATTATATAATTGCATATATTATGTCCATTAATGTTCTCTAATGAAATTTGGGGTAAGTGAATTTTAATCCTCTTTAACTTTTTCAAAACTTCTAACTCAATCGTTCAACTCCAACTTTTCTTGTTCGAATATCTTAACTATTTAACAATTCCTAATCAGGTACATTGTTTCACAAATACCCTTATGAGGATATTTAAACTAATTGTCATGTTATTGATAAAGAGGGCATTTGTACAAAATGAACTTTATTGGAAGTCTGTACACAGTTTAGGTATTCAAATAGGAAGAGTTAAATTTCAGAGACATAAATAGATATCACACTAAAGTTGCAAGTAAAAATGCTATTATCCCACCAAGATAGAGACTGCATGTCCACACTGTTGTTACAAGCAATGATTGAAGAGCATATTAGATCATTAACGTAGTTTATAAAGAGGAATGACACAATTCATCTTTAAAACTTGTATCAGCAAAACAACAAAAAGACCAAAAAGATAATTAACATGCAGAAAGCAATTTGAATAATCACACTTGCAGAAATAAATGATAAGAACCTTGTCTATCAATTATATGATCAATTAAAATTTCATATAGTTCCAGTTTTCTGCCATCACTGCATGGATTGTTTTGGTAGCCTGTGGTATGGCTACAAATAGTAATTGCCCAGTTAACTCCCAAGTACAGTACCATAGTAGGCAATGTGAGATGGACGTTGTTTATTGTCAAATACACAAGCAATAAGCTTTACGACAGTCCATGGAGACTTACAAAGATGGAGAATAGCAGGAAGGCAACGGGCCAATTGAAGAACGATTTATCTTGCTAATCAATCCTGCCATGTCCTGCAAATTTGACATCTTGAGGCAATTAGGGAGTGAAAATAAAGAAACTTGTACAATTAGATGTAGATGAAGTCAATCAAGTAAACAATGCCTTCATGAGAAGCTTCACATTAAACCCTACATACTTAGCATGCCAAATTGAACTCTGAAATTTTGGTGCAGGAATAAAGGCAAATAGAACATAAGTTGGTTCCTGATTTCTGAAAATATATTATACTGAAATTACATAGCATCGATGCTCTGTCAAATTGTTGGCAGGTCATGGGTGCTAGTTAGCTTAGCAGGTAAAGTCACTTGGCATCACATCAAGCAATCTGGGATCAAATCCCGCTCACACCTAGGATAGAAACAATTTAGGGAGGTCTGGGGCTACCCCCTATTGTGAAGCTCAAAGAACTTGAGGCCTACTGATGAACCAAAAAAAAAGGTACAGTAATTCAGCTGGTACTGGTATTACACTTTTTTCATCTCTGCAACATAATAACAATCAAGCAAAAGCCATGAATGGGTCATTACAGTATTCCAAATGCTTTAGAATTTCCAGTGACTATCAAGCTCCAGGAACTACTTACAAATGTCACTGTTGTGTCGTTCTGTTGCTTTACATAAAAAAAAATAAAAAATAAATAAACAGATTGATAATAAAGGTACAAGTGAATTTCAAGTTCTCATTTTACAGTGTCATGAAAGATATTATTATACAGACAAGCGATTCAAGTAATAAATTACACAACTTGTCATAAAACATCAAGTGAGATATCACAATCTATGTATTAAGCAAGTTGTAGGGGCCAAAGAGCTTCAACAAATTTCCAACGATAAGATATGTAATGTGAAAAGAACCAGGGGAAATCTTACAAAAGCTTTAAAGGCAGGACGACGAGCAGCCATCTCATACATACAGCACCCTATTCAACAGAGGGACATTTTAGAAAGGCAGTACAAGTAATAAACATCTCAGATATGACCTACAAAGCACATACCCAAGGACCAAATATCTGATTTGAAACCATAAGGAATATCTGCAAGTAGTTCAGGGCACATGTAATTAGGAGTTCCAACCACCTGCACAAAAGATAAAAAACAACTTTTAGTTTCGAGGTTGATAATTGGAAATGCCAGTAGTTATTATGTCTCTTCAATTATAGTATACTGTACTCGGTAATTTCATTGGTGTCTAGGGAAATTAACTTCATCATAAAGGAACAATCATGTTTACAAGTTTCATTTATTCTTGCAATTTGGGTTTAGATCTATCTCCAACTAAGTATTCAGACTAGTTTGCTCAACTTTACAACTACAGATGATTTTTTGTTTGACAGGATACATACAAGTGAGAAATAATGAACCCTGGACATCCTACATACTATATAGTAGTAAAGTTTAGATAATATACAAGTATTCTTTTTTGGTATTTAAGGAAACTAAATAGTAGTTGGAAAAGGAATTTGACGATATAAATTTAGAAATATTAAAGCCTGGACATCCTACATATTATTTTGTAGCAAATTTTAGCTGTTCTGAAGTTCTTCGTTTTTGGTAGATAAAGAAACTACATTAGTTGGAAAAGCAATTTGATGATTTAAATTTAGATTTACAAAAAAGAAAAAAAAAGTGTTATTAAAATATACAATCCAACATCTCATAAACAACATGGATTTCAATCAACGTAAGATTTGTCGATGAGAATACAAATGAATCCCAATGGAGTTTGACTATAAAGTTTAATACCATAGTAAAAAATTAATATAACAAAACTTTAGCCATCAGATATTATATGCACTTAGTAAATAAAAAAATGCAGCATTTCTACTAGCAGAATTCATAGATACACATATCACAGTACATTACATCCATCTGGCTTGATAGCAAAGATTTTAAAATGAGTCCTGGATTCAAAATGAGATGGTTTCACAAGCTCAGGCTTCACATATATTCTATTTCTGAGAAAAAATATACCAGTAAAAAAAAGAAAACATCTTGAAGGGGAAGCAAATGCAGAACAAACTCTTCTCTGTGCTCAATAAACAAATGACAGCAAACGATCCAAAAATAATAAAAAAATTAAAGAAAAAGAAAAGCACATACTGAGGAAGCCAAGTCATCTGCTTTCAGAGTCTTAGCAAGTCCAAAATCCCCTAAATATTACCAAGAAAAAGAAAAGCAAAATCAAGACATAAACATAAAAAAAAAATCCAATGATACAACAACGAAATGTTGATAAAAAGAGCAACTCACCAAGGCGAACATCCTGTTCTTTGGTAAGAAAGATGTTGGAACACTGCAAAGAGAGTGCTTCATAGGTTCAATCCATTACACCTCCAAAAGCAATAGAGAAATTCAAATTCCTAATCCAAATACTGATAATTCTTCTTACTTTCAGGTCCCGATGTAGAACAAAATTGCCATGCAGATATTCCACCGCTAACAGTAGTTGAGTGAACCACTTGCAGAGTTTCTGAACAATTTTCAATATCATCAACAATACTACAAGTCAAAACAAAACCCCCCCCAAAAAAAAAAAAACAACAAACAAGCAATTGTGATTACTTACCTCTTCAGGAAAATACACCCCATTAGATTTTTTCATCAATTCAGCCCTGTTACCAAATCCCAAAACGAAAAAAACAATCGAGTCTCGTAAATTACCAAAACCTTGTAAGCCAAAACTTGATTACTTAAAAAACAACACTCACATGTCTCCACCTTCACAATATCCGGTAACAATACAAACATAGCAACCCTACAACGCAAATGCACACAACAAATTAGCTCAATTCCATAAATATAAATCGTAAATCAAAGGAAAGTCTCACCTTCTCAACCCATGCTTCTTTAAATTCCACAATGTACGGATGCTGAATTCGCGCAATCAGCGCCATCTACATTAAATATAATTCTCAATATCTCCATAAAAAACAAAACCGAAATATTCTTTGAAGAAATATGAAAAATACTGAGACTTACTTCTTGATGAGCAGATCTCCGGCATCTCTCAGTTTGTCTCGCAAGCCTGATCTTCTTCAACACATACCTAACCATTTCTCAAAATAAAATAAAATAATCAATACATTGCAAAAAAAAAAAAAAAACTGTTACTAAAATACATCAACAGTAGAATAGAAGAGGGAGATTACTTCTTCCTCTCGGATTTATGATGAACAAGAATAGCAGCACCAAAAGCACCACGACCGATCTGCTCCATGATTTCATACTGATCCATTCGTGACTCCATTTCTCTCTCGATCTCCTCTTCTCTTCTCTTATGTCTGTTAAAATCACAATCACATTTTCTTCAATTCAAAATGCATTATCTGAATCTCCACCTCCACCACCGACGAGTCTTCTTCTTCATGCATCTCAAACCGCAATTCCTTTGAACTGTTTTCAATTAAGATTTCATTAAACTTGAATCCAATCCACTTCCTTCCTTTCTCTCGCTTACTTCACTCTCTTCCAACTTCCAACTACTACTTTTGAGTAAAACTTAGATTAAACAAAAATGTATGGTCTTCTTTTTAATGAGTTAATTAGCTAATGAACATTTAATACACACACTTACACTTCTATTAATACTTGCTTTAATTAATTTTCAAGTATACGCTTCCTTCTCACTTTCTTTGAGTGGAAACCAGAGGAGTTATGGGTATGGGCGAGCTTCAGTCTACGCCGACATTAACAGCTACTTTCTCTGTGAGTCAATTACATTCTTTCAATTTAAACTTAATTAACGAATAAGATCACATTAAATTTATATTACCTTCGTCATATTTATTTTAAAATTTCTAGATAAAAAATGGGTTAATAAATATTTTAAAAAATGTTAATATTAATTTAATTCATAGTTTCAAATATAAGATTTTATTAAATCCTCCGGGTTAACAGTTAGAAAAATTAAATAAATTTATAGTATTCATTATATAACTATTATATAAATAACTTTAATTATTTTTTAAA
>Ga0325411_1004112_pt1 | contig 16370 bp, 12 predicted proteins | sample PopdelMetagenome_13_FD_206181 | JGI IMG/M metagenome (GOLD analysis project Ga0325411, IMG submission 206181) | Populus deltoides microbial communities from Bellville, Georgia, United States - Xylem-PdIQD-R4 | ecosystem: Host-associated > Plants > Phyllosphere > Stem > Wood/Secondary xylem...
GGAGTTTAATTGGAGGGAGTTACACCTTGGGACTTAAAGAAGTGGGGAAGGAAGCGTCAAGGAGAAAAACAATAATTAAAAGAAAGAAAGATTTAGTACGTGCGTACATTACATTAAGGTAGTGATACTAAATGTGCACAAAACAACTAGTATGTATAATTGGTGTCCTTGATGATCAATGATGATTGATGACCCCCCCACAGAGATAGAGAGAGACTCTCTCTCTCTCTCTCTATATATATATATATATATCAAATGAGTCCCCAAACTAGTTACTTTTATAGGCTGGCTGGTTTGGATTTGATGCTTAATCTCTCATATTGGTGGCAAACTATTAGGGATCTCTTCAAGAAAGATATCCTCAAATTCATGCAAAAGAACTTTAGCAACATTAGAAACACAAGAATCCAAATCATCAAAATTGAAATATACCTCTTTATATAAGAATAAAATCATAAGTTACTTCGTTTTGCATAAAAATTAAGGAGTTTCTCAAATTTTGCTACACGCTCTTCTTTTCTTATCTTTACTTTTTTTGTCCACTCATTTTCTCTCGACCTTCCCCGTGTTTTTTTTAATCTTCAAACCTATTTTTAATGGATGAAACTCCCCCTCCCCCAATTGTTTCACACTCATGACTCACCTTATTTCCACTCAGCCTCACATCCTCACCATTATTTTTCATAAATTCTTGTTCAACTTCCTTGGATTTCTTAATTTTCAATTGATCCTCATACACTTATCTTAATGACAATGGAGCAAGTGTGTGAATCATTTAATATTTATCCACAGTATATAAATTTTTGAACCCAACATGATTAACCTTCTTATCAAACTGTTAGTATGTATAAGAACAACATCAATAATAACTTCATCCTTAAACTTCACTATTGTGAATAAAACAAAAACCTGCTTAGACTTATTCATGTTCATTCGACCATTAAAACTTATATGGCTTGTACGTTTAGATGTATTCAGGTTTAATTTTCTAACTAAAATTGAGCTAACAGCATTAGTACAGCTATAATAATTCCTGATAAATATTGGCTCATGAGAAGATATAAACATTGAGGGGAACAAAAAAAAAAAAGGTAAGATAATTGATTAAATAAATTGTATAATTACATTAAATGAATTTTTCATTGCCCTGTCACCTTCTAGGACCTGGGAGAGGTAAAAAAAGGTGTGGAATAAGTGGTGTACGAATTACGATGTGTGCTAAAGTGGATCCGCAGGTAAGGAGTAGATAGCAACAAGCTACATGACACGTTTGGTGTGACAGAAAGTAGTGCGTGTGTTTTTTCGGGGTCTTGAATTTCCGTTCCGTTGCAGGTCTCCTTAACCGTTTTGGATAACGGGGATTCTTTTCTTTGCTTGCAGTGATTACGAGAGAAATCGAGAAGAAAAGGAGGGGACAGGGATGTTGACAAGACGGGGGAAAGGAGTGCGAGTGTGGATGGGGGTCTGAGCCCTGATCTTTTATTTCCATTTCCATGCTTTTTGGCAGCCTTTTTACAATTCTTTTTTGTTTCTGTTTTTTTCCCCCTCGAACTTTTTTTTTCTTTTTTTTTGCCCCCTTGAACATCATTTCCCCCCCTCTTCTTGTGCTAATATGGCCACTGCTTTCTCGTTATCACATATTTAGACCTATTTTAAAGTGGGCCCTATACCTAAGACACCAACCAATGCCCAGTTCCCTATCCCTACTTCATCTCAGGGCCCAGCCTAGCAAGTTGGGTCCATACGTCGTGTAACATCAATGTTTGGAATGTATTTTATTTGACTGATTAAAGAAATAAAAAACAAAACCAGAAGAGCCCAGATAAACGCTATAACTACTAGCGGTACGCAAAAAATTTAAAAAAACTAAGAAAATCAGAAAAAAAATAATAAAAAAAATCAAATCATAAAAAAAATCGTTAAAATTTTTTAAAAATCAATCGGTTCGGTTCGGTTTCAGTTTTATAAGTCTGAAACTAAAAAAACCAAACCGAACCCAAACCGAAAAAAACTGGAAAAAACCGAGTCAAACCTGTTTGAACCTGTTTTTGTCCTAAAAACCGAACCAAAACCGGTCGGTTTGAACCGGTTTTGGTTTTTTTAAAAAAAATTTGGTTTGGTTACTTTTTTATATAAAAACCAAACCGAACCGAAAATGATCACCTCTAATGACTATTCTTCTTATTATTTTTTTTTTATTTTTTATTTTATCATTTAATATTATGTTTATAAAAATTTAAAGTTAGTAATTTTTTGATATGTTTTCTATGTGATTATCATGATCTAAAACAAACATCTCGTCATCAAATTTCTGCTCGGTTTCATGAAATAAATTCAATTTTATTGTTTATAAGAGATTAAAAATAAATAAACCAAAATTACAACGAATAAAAATAGCTCTCACCCTACTTTTTTTTTTGCCTTCAGGCATCAAATTTTCTTTCCTTTTAATTTGATCCTTATGGTTGTGTTGATTGGAATTTATTATTCATAATTTATTTTAATTTATTTTTACATGATTATCTTGATATTAAAAAAATATCCTACCATTGAGCTAGTGTTTGATTCCAAAAAAAAATCATTTTACTCTTTGAGAGAAATAAAAAATGAGGGGACCAGAATTGAAACATAGAATTTTTTAAAAAAATTTGTGTTGATTTTTTTTAACTAATTAAATGTTAATTTAAAACCATAAACAAGTTTATTAAAACCCTCAAGGAGATTTTTTTAGATATTTTCAATTGAGAAAATTGATTAAAAGGGATTTTTTTTCATACCTAGAAGTCGGTAGCCCAACTTACTAGCCTATTACGGTGGTGAATTTTAACTAATGAATGACACAACGTCTGATATTTTTATAAGAAAAAAAAAGTAAAAAAATAAAGAAAATTGACAGGCGCACGGGCTTGGCCTTGTAAGCTGTGCGTGACCTTTTTCTTATCTATGGACTAAGCATGTTGACCAATTAGGCCCGCGTGCCAAGCCTTTTTTAAAAAATAGTTTCCAAAAACTTGTGTTTAATTTCCTAAAAATTAAATAATTCCATATATATATAATTTATTTCAAGTTTTTAGAATAACTGAGGATTTTTTTAGTTATTATTTTATTAAAGTTCATTTCATTTTGATTTTGAATTTTTTTTTAACAGTCGTTCTTTTTTACAACCCATCGTATTTATTTTCTTAAATTTATTCGCTTGTTGTACTGTAATTACTGATTTTTATTATTATATAATTAAATATAAAAAAATTAGGAAAACAAACTTATCAAACTGAGTCGGGTTTATAACTTGGGTTACAAATTTAGCGGGTTGACTCGGATTGATTCTTAACTTCATGGATTAGTTCTTGGTTAGTGTTAAGATAACTATTCAATATTTCTTAGTGCATGTGATCCGCATTCCATTTTATTAAAATTATGAATCATATTTTGATTTAATGATTATGAATCATATTTTGATTTAATGATTGATATTTTTCTTGTTGCGTAGAAAAATATTAGCAATGCATAATTTTTTTTTGTATGTTAAAAAAGTTGCTTCGATCTACAGCGTAGAGCCATGTAATTAACATGCAAAACCAGAATTAACTTTTTAGGCTACTAAGATTATTTGACTGTGCTAATATAATATATAGTATATGTGTATGTGTTCTTTTATTCGCATGTCTGTCACTAATTATAAAAAGAAATTCTCAAGGAAAGATCATTATGCCTTTTGATTCAAAATATTGTGGACCACAATAATGTTCCACGATAAATTTTATAGTGCCTTATTAAATATCTAGTGGTATCTTATTAATTACTCATTATGATCCACTTTCTAAAAAAATTAATTGATACAAATATGATAGAGAAATCCTACACGAAGATATTTTTATTATTTTTTGTGGATCATGAATTTTACTCTCTCTCTCTCCTACTTTTATGTGTCTTTTTTTTTAAATAGGTAATGATAAGTAATTGATAAGATGTCACTAATTAATCATTGTGCACCATTAATTTTTTGAAAAACATTTGTTGCTCAGTTTGGTGAAATCAAATGAAATTTTATTGATTTAAAATAATTAAATCTATAAGAACCAAATTTCAAACTGAAACAAATAAAAGGAATTAGGGTGAATGCGCAAATGCAAACTTGTTGGCACGTGTAATGTAAGTGCAAGCATTTAAAGGAAGTCGGTGCCCTCAAGTGGCAAGTGCAACTTTCTTTGATGTTCGAACACCACTTTTTTTGGCGGCATTGGAAGTGGCTCGATGAGTTCTTTTCATTAGGGTGGCGTGTGTCAATGAGAAGCAGTGGTCGTTCTTTGACTGCCTTTTCTTTCTTCTCATTGATTTTTCATGCTAAACTTTTCAAAATTACGAGTCTTGTCATTTGTTTTGGTCAATTCTGGTTTTTATTTTTTTTATTACTATTTGTTTTGTTTTAGGTCATTTTTTTAATTAAATTTATTTTTTTATTTTATCCTTTAATATTTTTTACATGTCAAATTACAAATGTCACTGACACTGTTAACTCATCAATGAAATAACAGACAGTTTGTTTGATAATTATATATCAAATTCGCCGATAAAAATATCGACGAGCAAAAAAAACAACTGATGGAATGACATATGATTTTTCTGTTTGTGATATATTATTTTTTTTTTAATTCAAGTCACATGTTTAGCGATTTAGCTTAGTTTGACTCAAGTTATTTTTTAAATTTATTTTTTTTTATTGGTTTTTTCTTTTCTATTCCACCCTAGAATATTTTGTTAGTTTGACTATTTTTTTTTAATTCTTAGATGAATTAAAAGTATATTTTAGATATTATTTTATTAAATTCAATTTATTTTTTGCTTTGCTATAAAGTAAGATTATAGATCTCTTCATAATATTAACAAGATATATTTTCATTATATATATATATATATATTTTTTTCTATATATCTTCATCTCAATATTTTAAAGATATGTCACCCGAAATACAACAAATTATGAGTTCATCATTGAATTTTTTTCCTGCTAAAAAACATGTAAGGAACATCTTTTGGTATTTTTTACATTTAAAAAATTAATTTGACCTACAATATATCACAAGTAAATAATTTAGTTATAAACTAAAAGTATTATACTAGAATGACGTTCATTATTGGACCGGATGAATATAAAACATAATAAAGGGTTTCTTATTTATTTTAATTTTTGTTATTAATCTGGATTTTGACTTAACAGAAAGTGGATGGAAAGCTTAGGTCTTTATGCAGGTTTTACTCTCAAATAGTTTCCCTTCCCAAACCGAAAAAGTCAAAAGCAGAAGAATTAGAAAAAAAAAAGTTGCTTCGGTATGAATTCCGAAAGTAGTGAAAACTTGTAATCAATATATATATATATATATATATATATATATATAAAGAGTTGTTATAACCAGTGGGTATGCAGACAGGTCACGCATATACGGGCAGCCCGACCCGTTATAACTCAACGATTCTGGACAAAACGATTTCAGCCCCACGCTTTCTTATAAATTGCGTAGAACTTGGACTCGGTCCATTTTTTTATCAAACAGTTAAATCTAATTGTATCAATATCATAAAATTATAAAGTTTTTCTTTCAAATATGTTTTATAATTTAAAATTGCTTTTTTTAAAAAAAATTACATGATATATTCATAAAAATAAAAATCATTTATTCTTAGCAATCAAGATTAAACTCAAAATAAAAATAAATAAATAAAAAGACAATCAAGGTTAAATACTTTATATTTTTTTATTACTAAAATTAAATATTTATTTAATATTTAATTACCATTTATAACTCCATATATATATTTGTATATTTTTAAATCATCATATTCCAAAATACAATCATACCATACATCAAGTATTAACTCAGAAATCTAGCAGGTCAATTTGGGTGTTGAACACACACACACACACACAGTACAAAACAGAACGAATGACAAGGAATTGGGATGGGACGCCTCTTTTTAGGACAAGGAATCACATCACATGAAAAACAATTAGCAAAACTCTAAAAAATGTATGGAAATTATTGCACGTGTCATCACAAAACTGTAATTTGTTGCAGTAAAAATATTTTTTTTTATTTTAAAAAATAAAATATTTTAATAATAGAGTAATTCGTTTTCCATGACTTATTAGTCATTACAAAATTATAATATATATATATATATTATTTTTTAAATAATAAAATAATTAAATTACCCCAAATCAAAATAATAGAACTATGGACTAAAGTACTTCTATCTTTTTATTTTTTAGAATGCATTGTAAAGATCTTTTGCCTTTAGAATTAGAAAAAATAACAACATGTACGTACATACATGCATGGATATTCTTAACCTTTCCAAAAAAGTTTTTTTTATTACTTTTATAATCATGAGAGGTATTATAATTTTTTTTTATGTTGAACCATTAATTTTTATTTTCAAAAAGTTATTGGTGGGTGGAGAGCACCCGCGAGCATGTGAGAGACATCCATATCTTTTGAGCAATGTATGTAGTGTTTTTCAGTGGCCAAACTTGCTTTTTTATTGTTTCGTTGAAAGTGTCGTTGTGTCTTTTTTTTATTTGTGTGGCATGTGACAATAGTATATAGGCACTTTGTCATTGATATTTTTTTTTTATTTTCTCTTTCTCTCTTAAAAAGTACACATTGATTTTCTTTGTTCTTGGTATTTCACTTTCAAACATTATTCTTCTTAATTTTAATTTTTGTTCATGCCTCGTTTATAAACATTTTAGTCTTGAGATGAAAAACGCCCCACTAATACAAGTCAAAGAGAGGAAGGACCGATTAAGGCAAATATCCTATCCTGAGGCTGACCTCCGACCATCAAAGAAGGGATTGGACTCAGGTGGGCAAGGCAGGATCCCAACCTAGCTCTTCATTTTCAAGATTGAAAGGCCTATTGGAAGATCTCACTCAGATCAAGAAGGAAGTTATATGAAAATGAGAATGTCTATATATACAGAGCTGAGCCCAATTCACACTATACATCTTCAATTACAATTTGTTATATTTTTTTTATTTATATTCTTTTAATTTTTGATTTTTAATTTTTTTTCTTGACCATTTTATTAAAATTCAATTTAATCTTTAAATCAAAGTTTATAATATATTATTTTTTTCAATTTGATATTCATTCATTTAATTTTTTTTCTTTTATTAAAGTTATTTTTTTTAATTTAACCCTCCAATAAAAAAATATTGTCCTCTAATTTATTTTTCATTTTATTTTTCTCTCCTAATTTTTAATTATATTTTTTATTCAAATAGTTTCATTAGTGTTTCTATTTCTGTTATTATTTTATTGAATAAAAAATTAATTCAAATTTAATAAATACAGTCAGATATATATCACATGTTACTGGATCAAATATCAATTTCTTGATTTTTCTAATTTTACTTTTAGTTATCATTAGTTATTTTCTTTTTTCATTTATTTACACATGGTTACCAATTCGTTTTACGCTTATAAATTTTTTTAATGCAAATCAAATAACTAGCAATTCTCCAATACCAGAGGATGCTTCACAGGTATGATATCAACATTCCCCAGCATGAAACCAGAGTTGACTGATCTCTTAAAGCGCACTATAATTTCCTACACAATGCAGAATTCAGTAATTCAAACTTATTTAAAAGTAAAATTATCTGCATTTACACTATGGAAAATATTTCCATCAATTCTATACAGGATTTTTTTCATTAAATACAGCAATAAACAGAATCCTCTAAAAAATTACAAGGTGAAAGCAGTTACCTTCATAGCAACAGTACAGCTCTAGATATAATTTAACACTGACGACGCTTTATTAAGACATGGGAACCCACATCAGGCTTTACAGCTTACATGGCCAACTAATTTCCTACACAAATTATGTTGCAGACACCTTCGCCTTTATATTCTCGCTCAAGGAGAAAGGCTCACTTGAACTTCAGCTGGTAATCTGCAACATTATGATTAGAAAAATCAGGAAGTTCAAAGATATAATTTCCTTTGGTGATAGTTTTGGGTTCGAGCAACTGGCAATAACTCAGGTCCAGAACAGATCCAACCTTTTGCTGCAACTGAAGACCTTGTGACCCATACAATCCTTGCTTTTGAATCCAAATAACAAAGGTAACTTCAATTTTGTATGCTCCTTCATCATGTTTCCATTGTGCATAACTTTCATTTAATTTGATCTGCTATGCTTTTCATAATCCAAATTAAACATGCAAAACAACTTCTCTCTAAAAAAATATTAAAATATGGTACACAATGTAAAAGGGTTTAAGTGAAGAAAACAATCATAGAAATGGAATAAATAATTGTGGATAGGGCTTTCATTTCAGCAAAAAATTTCCTTTGGTGATAGTTTTGGGTTCGTGCAAGTGGCATAACTTTTATGTCTGTATTATTCTCTCTCGCTCTAAGAATTATAGTCTGCCAGCTAACAACGGTTTCAATGTGTTGAAGCAACAAACCTTCATATCGACTACGTGTTTCAGCCACAGAAGCTATAATAATAATAGTAAAAAAAAAAGACAATGGTATAAACTGCAAATCAAAATATGATTATAGTAGATACTTACACATAAGAGTATGAATATTTAAGTCATACTCTCATGAATGAATGCATATACTTAACTGTAGGCTCAACAGCAGAGGCCCGATTAGCTCTGAGCACACTCAAAAGGGTGCAAAGTTCCTTCAGTGAATTCATGCATCCGAAACCGCTCTAGAAGCTCAAAGGGGCTGCAACTAACAACATGGAACCTTGTAAACATAACAAGTCACTTGGATTGAAGAAATTCTTAGGAAAACAATCATTAAATCCATGGCTTAGAATATGTGCATGGGTGCGATGGGAAGAAAAGGGGGTGCTAGATAAGCATTTATCCTTGTGACTACTTTACTTCTTCTAGATGGAGGAGACACAAGCATGAAAAATAAAAAGGACAATAGATTGTGCCGATAGAATGGGTCCAAAAAAGAATATTGGAGGAACAGATATATGGTCCAAAAAAGGACAATACATTGTGCTGACAGAAGAGACTTTATTGAATTGAGCTGTATTGTGTGCAAGTGCAGCATCCATAAATTCAGTAAATAAAACCAAAGTGAAGTGAAGAAGAGCATAAAACCCAGATATGAAATTGTGTAACAGGACTTCAAATTCAGGAAGTCCGGAAATTGTATACTCAAGACAGAGACTTTGTTGAATTGATCTGTATTGTGTGCGAGTGCAGCATCCAGAAATTCAGCAAATAAAACCAAAGTGAGGTAGAGCATGAAACCCAGACATGAAATTGTAGAACTGGACTTCAAATTCAGCAAGTCCACAAATTGTTTACTCGAGATAACCAACCCTGAAACTTCATTGCATTGAGCTGTATTGTGTGCAAGGGCAGCATCCGGAAATTCAGCAAATAAAAATGAAGTGAGGTGAAGAAGAGCATAAAACCCAGACTGAAATTGTATAACTGAACTTCCTGAAAAATCAAACTCTTATATCCAGTTTCGGTTCACATTGAAAAGGCTCATGGATTTAACGTTTAGTGGACTTCTAAGGGTGGCAAAACACAATTCACAGAATAATATGTAAATTTTGTGGACAACCAAGGACTCGTAGTCTTACAGGATAGCTTCACGATTATGCCATAACCTTCGTTGGTTGCTTTCCATGGCTTCCAACACATTAGAAATTTCTGGTCCGGCTGCTCCCCCAGCCACAATTGATGGAACTGAAGCACTTGGAGTCCAGATCTAGAACCATGTTGCAAGATCAGAAAACCAAACAATAATAGATGCACAAAAATCAAATCCATCAAACCAACCTTTATGGTGCTATCAATCCCACTGGTTGCCACAACACAATCAAATGGATGACACTGGACACAGTTCACAACTGTGAAGCAGAAGAAGAATAAATCAAATATAACAAGGAAGAGACTAGTGAATCTAAGCAAAAACAATACAGAGTCGCATGGAGAAAGAAAGCTACCAGCTTCATCTCCAAGAAGCATTTTTATCAATCTACCAGTTTACTTCTCCCAAACAAACCATCTACCATCATCACTTCCACTGGCCACGTAATCACCTGCAAATCAATAATCAAAAACTAAAAAGCATTATTGACCACAGTCCACAGGAAAGCTAATTGTGGACCTGATCTCGCTTGCAACATTTGAAAAAAATCTAGAAAAACTCAAGGTGCATTAACAATAATTAAGGCACACCAACAAATCTATGATGCATGCAGTGTCCAGAATATAATTCATTGGTGCTGATATGTTGATGGAGAACATTCAATCAATTTGCCTGATATGTTGTATACTCTTCTCCTCTAAAGTGTTTGTCTTTCTAATTTCCTTAGATTTGTTTTTATGTTTAGTTGAGATATTCTTCCTCTTCATGAAATGTTTTTGACTTCCTTTCTACTCTCATTTGTCCCCTATTGATTGTCCAAATTCCTGTTTACCATCATAGAATTTGTTCTTTCTCACATGTCAAAGGCAAGCAGAAAGAGGCTATATAGACAAGTTGATCCAAGCTGAATTTAATTTCTGTGTCCTATGCCTTTTTCAAAGAGAATAAACACCACAGTGTTGCGAATGTATATATCCAATTGCTTAAATACACAAGGATAGGGACCTCAGCATGTAGAATGGTGCTTGTTTATTTCAATTCCTTCTTTCTTAAAACCACTGGAACCAGATACCACAACTGCCTAACATCAGTAATTACCTGTCTGGACACACAGAACTAGAGAGCCCCTAAGAACAATGGCAGGATGACGGATTAACTTTTCCAGGAGAAAGGGGTCACAGCATTCTTCAAACCTAACACGTAAGGCATTCCCCAGTAACTATCACCTACAAACACATACAGAAGTTTTAAGGATTATCTCAGGTAATGGAGTAATGGACACAGGATCAGAAGCCACTTTTACTGGTAGCTGATTGATTACATTTATAGAAACCAAGCATATCACCTGACCTGGGGCTACAGATATTCCGTCAATTAGCATCATAAAAACTATGACTATCACAAACACCTTAAGTCCTCACTGGTCCTATTTTTCCAGCAAACTAGTATACAACAACCTAACCATCAGAGGAAGACATTCAATCAATTTAAAATTAGTAAAGATGATTCATTCCAACTATAACTTAAGACTAACACCTCAAATATCCCAAGTCTGCTGCAAAACATGAGTCAATGGTACACAGTCAACAAAACTACTAAAACATGTCAAGACTCAGTAACATAACAGTCAAGACCTGGAATCTTTTAATGTATCATTTTCATTATAGTCAAATAGAGCCCCATTGATGAGGCAATGGTGGTATTCTACATCCATGGAAGCTATCCGATATCAATGAAACGATATGAATCACAAATTATAATTGCTAACTTTATTCAACATTCAAAAGTAAAGGCAATCAAAGCTGATTTACATCCTACGTGCTAAGAAAGAGTAGGAGATATATAAGAAACCAACCTCTTTGCCCAAGAAAACTAGCCTGTTTATATCAGTACCAACATTACAGAGACCGACATATCTCTGCTTCATATCAATTGGTTTTGGGAGGAGCACGACATTTGAATACACGAGATGATAGTGGTTGCAGCTCTAGACCATTGAGTGTATGTAGGGCCGATTGTCATCAATTTTGAAGCATCTCCCATAGTATATCGAACAGAAGTCCCCCCAGCTGCAGATCACAATAACTTTAGACATTGAACAATCAATGTGTTCCAGTTGTTAACTAAGAATTTCACAAAAATTCAAGTAAAACAACAAACAAAAGATTAACAACATAGATAGTTCAGTACACAAATCACGACCACCATCTATCAAATGTAGATCATATCTGAAGCTAGTATTGTTTTGACTTCAAAATCCACACCAGAAACTTCATAGTACAAACACTTCCAACACCAAGTCAAGTTATAAAAATAGCACACTTAACAGGAATAAAGCCAGGCTTACAAGGCGACGAAGCCTATAATTCACATTCATTAAATATACATGCTCTCCACTATAACTGAGGAGAACCTCATCCCCATTTGGACTAAATGTAACATGAGTAAGGTGCAAGCTTGAACTCCCTGAAAAGAAAATGAGACCAAGTTGGACCTTCTAAACAGTACACTCACTTCATATAAATTCTAGTTACATAATTCTTTTTTCTTTGAGAGGATAGAATGATGGTAGAAACAAGCTGTAAAATAAAAAGAAATTGACAACAAGATGATATTGGACCAACAGCATGTTTACAAGGATTTGAGGATGATATGAAGTAATTCTATCTTCATTACCTAATACGGTAACCTAAGCAAATAGAACAAATTAAATCATCTTTTTTTTTCTTATCCAAAATAAATGATGGTTCAGTTTACAATCAGATCAAATAATTAAGCAGCGAGTAGCAACATATGAACTGACATGCTCAGAAAGATGCATTGGGCAGAAATAGTTAGCACTAGGAGGCGGGTTCATCCTTTTCCTATGGGAAGTCAGTGGAGGCAGCATCCTTCTATCATATAATCGAGCAAAGGCATCACTGCAGACATTCCAAGGGAAAACAGTTAAAACAATGATGATTACAGAGGGAAAAAAGAGTAGGAAAAGTAAACTCAGATGACATCAGACTCAGACCTCCCACCAACCAGGAGTAAATGAGGTCGACTGGTACTGATGTCACAAGATTTCAGAGCAAGGGTTTGTTTTGGAGGATCAGCTAACGATCTTTTTGCTCCAGACTGCAAATCAAGCCGTCGTCACATACTGAATGTGAAAAACAATTATGTTCAAGTATAATAGCTTGATGAGAAGAAAATTTTCACAAACAAGCACTCCAGAATAAAAAATGTAAGCAAACATCATAAATATTTTTGTGAATGTTTTAACCGCATTAAACTAAAGGCCAAGGAACACAAATGGCCTCTATACCTTGTAATCATAAGCACCGTACCTGTTGTTGGTGTTCAAACTAATTAATAGTAGGTTATAGACTAAATCCCAGTTTAAATAACATGGCTCAAGTTTGAGCTAAACATATTAACGTGCAGTGTTTCCAACATGAAGAAAAGAATAGATATTGAGATATTCTGAACTTTAAACTGTTAGCTCCACATGCATGCTGGGCAAACTTCTGGTCAGTCATCATCGCCACACCTGACAAGTATTGTACACCTTCAAGCTGATAATCCAAATGCCTACACTGCTGCATATAGATTTATTGAATGGAAAAAATGACTGGAAGTATCTTCATTTTTTTTTTTTACCTTTCTTTTAATTTAAATTTTTTTTACGTCTCAAGTATTGGAAGATGACACCTCTCTCATGGTTATTGGTGGCAGGATACATAACTAATAGCAATAACCACTCACAGACAATCAACAATAAACAAACAGCATTTCATTTATAAAAAAAAAATCTAAAGTATTGCAATGAAAACTTCAATACAGCAGAAATACTAAATTCAAGACATAGAGAATAATTCACAGATCTCCTGAAACTCACCAGAATATTGCGACATTCATGGGGATAAGATCCTCCTGGTGGACATGAAGCACCCTCCTGAAAATCATGCTGTCTAAGTGTTCCATCTTCACTTGCACTCCAGACCACATTAGGGTTTCCAACTTCAACCTGCAAAGGAGGTCAAGATTGTGATTACAGGAAGGCTACAGCAATAAGACAAATGGAAAACTTCACCAAACCAAACAATCAAAAAAAATTGAATTTCTTTTTTCATGTCTATGAAACAAGTGAAGGGCTAGTTTTGGAGCCCCAAAGAGACCCACAGCCACCCACTGCTGAAAACAAATACACAAACACGCGTGTTCACACACACACAGAGCAAACAAGTCGACTAGGTCATCCATACAATGAGATCTTACAGCTAATGTTTTCACTCTTCTTGTATGACATTGATACAATGCTGATGGAGCAATAGAATTATCATCAGGACCCCTCCCACTTAAGTGAGAAAAATTAAATAAGCAAACCTGAAATTAAAAAAGGTGAGAGCATGTAACCAAAAAAATTAACCAGAGAAAAGAGCATCAACTTTAAAAAATTCAATTCATCAGAGCATTACTTCTGCATCTCCAGCTCCAGAAACCACAAGCTCGTCAGATGTTTCAGGAACAAATTTAGTGCAGAATATATTTGCAGAATGCCCAGTATCTATAGAAAGCAAAAGCTTTCGACCAGTTTAGCTCCACCTGCATAATTTGAAGCATGATGGATTGTCCTCTTTCAATATGCACAAATGTCTCTCTCAGTGTGTGCGCACGCATGCAGCAATCACCCTCTCCTTTAGTGCATCAAATTTGTCTGTCAATACAGTTCAAAGCTCTAAAGTAATGTCACAAATGAGACGGTTTCCATTCTATCCATTTTCTTCAACCTCATCCCACTTTTTTTCCGGCCAATCAAACCCAATCACACAACATATTCATTCAGAAGCATAGAGGTGGACCTCCCTTCTACGAGGTCTGCAATCTTCCAAATCACAAGAACTCAAATCACTCAAACTGCAACATACGAAAACTTGAAAAGCAAAAGCTGACACTAAACATAAGTCCACAAGACAAATCAACTAATCTTTTTATTTCATCCAATTGTTTGTCCTACACATGAAACACTATATAATCTCCGATAATACACATAGGTATCATACCCGTATGTCATCTGATCCAGAAATCAAGAGTGAACCTTTAGAATTCCAGGCTATGGAATTGAGACAACCCTGATGCATCCAGGCTATGGAATTGACACAACCCTGATGCCCCTGTTAGAAAGAGAGAGAGTTTCAGACAAGCAATCTGTAAAATCTAAAAATACTTATGCCGCCTTGAGGAAAAATAGCTTTACTCAAGGTATCCTACAAATTCCATCATTCAATCAACTGGCAAATAAAAGTCAATCATTGAACGGGATGCACATGGCAACTGGTAATCATTTCTTAGCCACTTCAGCGGTCATTCTTTAGTACATCGATCAATAAGTATATATTCAGGCAATATGATCAACAAACCTTGTACTTTCAAGAAAAAGCTTCTATGGGTGAAAAAAGAAAAAAAAAATCGAAATCCATACTAACCTCCAATTCTCTTTCTTGGGAGAGTCTCCGTATCAATGAGGAATGCATTTGTAAACTGCGATCAACATCCAAAAAAAAAAACAACAACAACAAAGACATTTGCAGCTATACTTCAACTCCTCAGTGTAATTAGGCATTAAACTTCAAATAATTATACAAAAAAAAAATGTACAATCGTGGCCAGGAGAAAAACTAGACGTTAACTAGAACGGAAAGAGGAAAATTCGATCCAGAGTAAAAATTAGGCGAGTATTAAATGGGAGAGAGAGTGGAGAAAAATTACAGGACGAACATCGAGGTATCTGCTCTCTAGCAGATTATAGATATTACCATCATGAAAACCGTAATTATCCATTTGAAGCAGGGATATCCACAATCCCTAACACGATCGGAATCGAAAAATAATAATTTGATTAAATGATTAATCACAGCAGCTGCAGCTGCTGCCGCTGTTGTTGTTACGCATATAAGGTATGGTGCGGTGTCGCGGTATAGAGAAGGAACACTATGATATATATGTGGCATCAATTTTCTACAGCTCTCTACTGGAGGGAGGCTAGCCGTCTGGGAAATCTATCAACGCGGTTTTGGGTTTGGAGCTCGGTAAGATGATGGGTAGGATTTACCGGTTGTTGGGGAATTAAGCAGCTCTGATTGTGCGATGACCGGTGCTGATTCTGCTTGATAAATATTTCGGTTGAAAATTTACAATATGGTCCATAACAAAACAGTTTAATAGTTATTTATTAAAATCGAACCTCATTAGCAACTTCTCGGATTTTTTCTCTCTCGTTCTTTCCATTTAAAATGTCATCCTCCTACAATATCCTTAAGAACTCAGTAAAATAATTTGAAAAGGTCACGCTATTATCTTTCATCAAAATAATTAATAGTTAGGGTTTTTCTTAAAATGTTTGGAAATAACAGGATAAAAAAATTTAACTATAGAATCAAAATACAGAAATTTATAACTACTTATAAACACCTAAAAGAGAATGAGATGAACAAATCACTGTTCATTGACTGGAAAGCCCGCGAACCCAGATGAACCCCGCGGCAAAGGGTGTCAAGAGCAGATAGGAGGCTGTTTCACTCAAATTATAGACTAGCAACAAGCACGAGCAAAGAGCGGGAAATCTCTTTGTTAATTTTTATTTTTAAGAGTTGACAAAATATCGAATATGAAAAAGTTATTGAAATCTTTTTCTTGAAAATGAAAGATTCTTATTCCATCTGGGACAACATCAAGGAGAG
>Ga0325411_1004114_pt1 | contig 16368 bp, 7 predicted proteins | sample PopdelMetagenome_13_FD_206181 | JGI IMG/M metagenome (GOLD analysis project Ga0325411, IMG submission 206181) | Populus deltoides microbial communities from Bellville, Georgia, United States - Xylem-PdIQD-R4 | ecosystem: Host-associated > Plants > Phyllosphere > Stem > Wood/Secondary xylem...
TCCTGAGGAAATACTAGTCTTTGTAGGCATGCGGCGGTGAAGGTAAGCATGGGAGGATTTGATTTTCAGAAGGTTGCAAACAACTGAAATTTCAGAAGGTTGTAGGTTGCATTAGGTGAGACTTTTAAAAGGTTTTGGCTTTTATGGTGGGATAGACTGATGCAATTGTCATTCTCTTATGGGGAAAGTATTTTCAGCTTGGACACAATTTCCTGAGGAAATACTAGTCTTTGTAGGCATGTGGTGAAGGTTAGTGTGGGAGGATTTGATTTTCAGAAGGATGCAAACAATTCAAATTTCAGAAGGTTGTAGTTTGCATTAGGTGAGACTTTTAAAAGGTTTTGGCTTATTATGGTGGGATAGACTGATGCAACTGTCATTCTCTTATGGGGAAAGTATTTTCAGCATTCACACAACATTTCCTGAGGAACGTCTCATCAGGGCTTTGCCTTTTCATTCTTTTTGCTTTTTTTGCCCCAAAATCTCAATGAACCGGGAGGAATCAAGTTTTTGTTATTTTGAATGGTTTGGATAACTGAATGGCACTTGAATGGCTTAATCTGTTATAGTGATCCAAGCATAGGAAGTGAATTGATGAAAATTCTTGATCTCTTGCCAAGGGGAAAAGGCCTGTGTTGTAGGTGGCAGCATATTATTTGGTCAGGTTATTTTGTTAGTAGCGACAACACATTTGACATAGCATCATTGTGTATTTAGGAGGTGGTTCCTTGAAAGGGAATTTAGTGTATAGTTCATGTATGGTTTTTGAATCATCTGGAATTTTGTATTTGACGAAATCTCTTTGTTTAAAAATTCTTGAAGATAGTCTATAAGCCAACCATTTAGTTTTATATTTTTTTAATTTTTTTTTGGGAAAATATGTACTGTTGGCCATCGGAAAACACGGTTAATTTTAACTCATCTTCTTAATAAAGTTAGCAATGTCTTTGTCATGGTTACATGAATCAATTCTTGGTAATAAAGATTATTTGTTGGCTTGTTGACCACCCATTAATCCTGTGCAGTGAATGTCTAGGTATTACTTTATCTTGTCAATACTCAATTACTGGCGTTATAGTGGTTTTCCTTTTGAAAATTGCAGGCCCTGGAAAAATATAGGTACGAGCAGTCACTTGAGCATACAAGTCAGTTCATTGAGAAATTGGAGAAAGAGCTTGAAAATTATCAGGAGCATGTTGCTCGTTACAAGAATAGGAAAGAAGCTGCAGTAGACAGTACGATTGCTGATGTATGAAAACAAAGATCTGATGATCTTTTGAAAGTTTTCTGGAGTCAAAGAACTTATGTCAAAGAAAAAAGAAAGACTAATGTGTGCAAACCAAATAAATGAAAAACTGCAACAGGAGCCCTTTTGGTTGACAAAGGCTTTTGTTCATGATATTTGTCGTTTTAGAGATGGCCTATTTCTTTGTTTTGCAGGATGGACTCTCTCAAATAACAAATCAAAGTTGACTGTTTTACATTAAGGGGATGGCTCCTTCTGCTGATTATGAGACGGAATTTTGCTTCATGGAACAGATCAGACATGGTAAAGATTTCATCAACTTACTTGAGCAGGTAGAGCTTTTCATTATAAAAACCATTTGTATATCTTTTCTATGTAAGATTGGGTGCTTCTCTACCATCATTGAAGTCCTCTTATCGGCTCTGTTATCTCCTTTTCATTTCCGATCAAAAGGGGATTGATTCAATGATCCTGCCATCTATATTAATGTTCTTGTTTTCTGGAATTTAACTTGGTAGGCATCTATGCACCATGAAGTTTGGCCCTCATTTCTGTTTTTATATTTTGTTTGATGTCTATGGTAGCTGGTTTTTCTTCAGTTTTCTTCCTTGTATAATTTCTGATAGTTGGTGTTTTAAGGATTTTGACATGCCCATTAATCTTTTTTGTAAATCAGAAACAAAAAATAGAAGATGACCAACTGTAATGCAAATTTGAGAGGAGCAGATGAGAAAGAGAGTAGCTGTACAAAACGAGAGTAGCTTACCGTAATTTCTCCCATGTTCAGTAAGCCAGTAACGTTAGAGGAACCCTAATTTATCTACTGGGTACTTTCATTTCCCCCATTTTTATTTTAAAGGGAAAAATCTCAATTTAGTGCCTAATTTTGAGTGACAAAACAGGTTCCTAATGTTTCAGACATATGTCTACTGGGTACTTTCATTAGATCAATGTTTGTTTTTTTGTTGCTATAAAACGCCGATGTCTGAAACATTTTAGATATAGCTGCTACAATGTTTAGTTTTAGGACTGAATTGAGAATTGGATAATACGTTAGAGACTAATTTGAAATTTCACCTATTTTTCATCAAACGGTGGAGGAGCTGATTTGCATGTGTAAACTAGCTATGCCCAACAAAATATTATAATAAGAAAAACACCTATTTTTTTTAATTAACGTGGATGTCTGGGTTAGTTTACGTGTATTTCATAGATCCTGAAGTTAACGATTATGTAAGTTTTTAATGGTCTTGAGGTTCGTAGGACTCGAATTAGTGATCTTTAAAAAGCAAACTTAAAGCCTGACCAGTTAAGCTATATTTTTTAGAGTTAATTTGATTCCATCTTAAAATTAATAGTATTTGTGATTTATTTTTTTTTTAGTAACGCTTGGCATTTCTATGTAAAATCATCTTTAGTATTCTATAGATTAATTAATTTTATTGAAAAATTAACGCTTGGCATTTCTATGTAAAATTATCTTTAGCGTTCTATAGATTAATTCATTTTATTGAAAAATTATATATCACAAACTTTGTAACTCGTAAAAGTCAACAAAAAGATATTTTATTAATTCCAAGACTGTTATTATTTTTTATTTAATGATTAAAAAGTTTTTATATTAAATATTACAATTTTATCATTAAATTAAGAAAAAAATTACTCTATTTTACACTTTCCTTGAGCTTTATGAGTTCATGAGACACCTCTATGATGCAAAATAATAATAATAATAATAATAATAATTTATCATTATATTTTATTTAATAACTGAAAAATTCAAGATGCATCAAATTAATAATAAAAACACTAGTTAAAGTTTATCATTGCATTTTTTTTTCTTCTGCACTAGGATTAAGCACCATCAAAGCAATCATCCCAGCCACAGCACCAATACTAACATCTTTTGGAAAATGGTCACCACTGAAATAATTTTGATTCACATAGGACATATATATTTATTCCTTTCTCTTTCCTCTTTGCTCTGTTGAACTTCGTTTTCTAACGAAGCAGATTTTATTTCAAACAAAACTTTTAGCTGGACAAAACTGTTCAAAATAGACTTTGCTTTCTATTCTTGATCAAACAAATTAATCTGTAGCATTTGAAATCACAGATTTATCAAAAGCAGAACTACATTCCCCATTTCTAAAAATAAGAACTTCAACCTAACCGTAAATCTATAGGAAATAAATGGGTTTTTAAGATTAAACACAGGATAAATGGATCAATAAATAAGTACAAGGCTCATTTGATGGTAAAAAACTATACCTAAAAAGAGGGAATAAATTAACATGACACATTCATTCTCTCATGTGGTGAGATTTGTTTTCATTCATTTTATTCTTGCTATTATCGCCCATTTAAATAGGGAGTTACTCCATGAATGTAAAGACTGCATTTTTTAATAGATAACTAGACAAAGAGATTTATATGGATCAATTAAAAGGATTTATGGTAGAAGGAAAAGAACGCAAAGTTTTCGGCCTCAAATGTTTTATCTATGGCCTAAAACAATCATCTAGGCAATGGTATCACTGGTTTCACTAAACTATTATTTTGATTGGTTTTGTGATGATCAAGAAAGATAATTGTGTGTATGTAAAAAAGGTTGAGAAAAAAGTTCTTATCCTTCCTTTATATATAAACAATATTTTATTAGCTGGAAATGATTTAAAGTTCATTATATTCACTTAAAAGTCGTTGTCCTCTATATTTGAGATGAAGGACATGGGCCATGCATATTATGTATTGGCAGTTAAGATCCAAAGGGATCAATCTAAGATAGTTTTAAGTTTATCTCAAAAGAATTACATTAAAAGAATCTTAGAATGATTTTGTATGTGTAATTCTAAACTCGTTGATACTCCAATTGTAAAGAGTCATGCTCTTAGTGTTAAACAATATCCTAAGATAAAGGAATGGAAAAAGCAACTAGTAAATGTTCTTTATTCAAGTGCAATTGGTAGTCTGATGTACGCAATAATGTGTACTCGACCTAATATATATTTTGTTGTTGGCACGGTTAGTAGATATTCAAGTAATCTTGGTATTGCGTATTCGAAAATAGTTAAAGGATTTTTCAATATCTAGAAGGAACAATAAATCTTTCCTTATGCTACCACGGTGGAAATCTCAAATTGATCAGATATAGAGATGTTGATGTATCTATTAATACAGATGTAGGAAATCCACCTCAGGATATGTTTTTATTTTAGGAGGTGGGGTCATTTCATGGTGTAATATAAAGCAATCTATGTCTCCCTATCTATGATGGATTTAGAATATATTGCTTGCGTAGCCACTGACTAGGAGGCCATCTGTCTTAGATGATTCTTGTATAGCTTGAATGTTACAGTATTTATAGAAGATGATGTTATTATTTATTATGACAACACTTATGTAATAGCTTATGCAAGGGATCTCATATCATGGCAAATCAAAGCATATTGGTACCAAAAACCATTTTATTCAAGACATCATTGCATAGGGTCAAATTTTCCTTAAGCATATCTCTACTCATGAGATGGTTGCTGATTCATTTATTAAACCTCTCCTAAGAGACATCTTTTTTAGGCATGTCAGAGGTTTAGGATTATATAGGATTTGATAAGCTTGTATTTTACATGATTGGACATTGTGGGCCTTTTATGCATTAATGGTTTATGAGTATTCTTCTTGCATAATTATTGTTAATTTAAATTAGTACACAATATCATATTAAATGTAAATGTTACCAGGTAATAATTATCATTCTCACACAAGAAATTGCCCTATTGTTGAGAAAGCAAATAGGACGAGATGTATTCCTATCATAAGATGCATTTTTATAATGCTTATGATATGCTTAGCTCTTAGTGAGCTAACAAAGAAATATTTCTTGTTATTTTATGTCTTCTAACTTAGAGTTAAGATGAGACTTATAAGTAAAAAATAGAGAGGTTCAGATCTCTATAAAGCCTCTTAAATAGCCGAATGTGAGAATTTCAATAAGGCACTAGAAGAGTGATTGTCTTAAGATGCTGAGGTTAGGAGCAATTTTTTAGCTTTTAAGCCTAGGTTTGTATGGTGTATAAGCATGACATTCCTTGTAGTGGGAGCTCTACCATAGCATATAGTATCATATTGTATGCACATCGATCGTAAAAGAAAGTGATAGAATTTATCCCTTTTCTATCATTATGTGAGTCCTGTAATTCTTTTATGAATTCATAATTATACCATCCAGAACTTAGAACTATGCCATGATGTAGAGATTTGACGTTGCTACTTTAGTAAGTTATCCAAGAGCTATAAATCAAATAGTCCAACGATGCATGTATAAGAAAACAATTAAGTCAAAATTAATTGACATAAGGGGCTAAGGAAAAACTATTTGAATCGCCCTAATGATTTATGACTTATTGCCCGAATGATTATGTTAGATAAATATATTTGACATAGTCATAAGTACAAATACATATAGTGAGAGTTCATGTGTAGCTCTTAATATTATCTAAGAGGGATCAAAGATGCTTGATCTAGTGTGATTATTTAGTTTGGGATATAAACGAGATATAGAGTTATAATGTTATGTTGATTTTGATAGTGACTTAATATAACATCCTTACCTATGATTTTATTGTTTGGTCACGCGTACCATTTCCCATATGAAAAGGAGAACAAAAGAGCTACCTCATCATAAGAATGAGGTTATGGTTTAGAATGCCTAATATGTACAAGTAAGAGATGTAGATGAATGTCCACATGGGTATTCTATTTAGAAGATAAAGTCTAGCTTTATTAGGATTAAGTTTGGAGAGCCAACTTAATCTAAGACTCTTGTTTGAAAAAAGTCCTAATTAGCTTATAACTCTCCATTTATCTAAGGATACTAATGGTTAATAGGTAGTGGTCTTTCTAAATTGTTTTTTTTTTGTTAATCAAAAACAGAAAACATTCTCTCTCACAATATCTTTGTTTGTTCTCTATAGAACACCATCAAAGTTCTAAGAATTTGTAACATGTTATTTATTTAGGTGACTCTAGTAGTCATTTAAAGAACAAGATTGGTCTTTTTTTTTGTTTCATACAACATCAAAGAAGTTTGTAATTCAAGTGGAGATTCTGATTTGTAAATCTGGTATGTTACATTAACCTTTTTATTTAAATATACCAACAATATCCATTTTTATCTTACATAAACTTCACTGATTTTATATGTATTTGAGATAGAGATAATTTTGAATTTTGAATTCACTTTCCTAACCAAATATAATTTTTTTTATTCAATACTTGTCCCTTTCATTAAATATTCCTTCGAATAAAAAAGTTATCTAAAAAAAATTTAATATGGGATATAAGATAACTGTATAGTTTTTAGATTGAGTGATTATTTTTTTAAAAAATAATTTCTTTAAAGGAAATGAGGAGCTATGAAATACTTTTAGTTTTGAAACTGACAGTGTGCTCACTATCAAATAATGAAGAATAATTGTTTAAATTCTAAGTAGAACACAAATAATATTGGTAAAACTTGAATCTCTTAAAAAAAATTAAATAAATTGAGATTAAGACGTGTTATTATTATTATTATTATAACCCAATATTTAAGCCCAATTCCAAAATATTTTCAAAAATCCAAAAAAAGTAAAAACTTAAAAAAAATAAAAAAAGAAGTTGTTTTCAATGCATTTCAATTGTTCGCATGTCCATTTTGTAATTTTCAACAATTTTATTTTGTTGTATCTCCTCAAAAAAATAAAAAAACCCAAAAATATATTTTCGACGCTTTTTGACTATTAATGTGCTCATTTGATAATACTTGATTAATTTTCTTATTGAACTGGCGTTAACATTGTCTTTTGAAAAAGAACCAAAACATAAAAAATACAAGAAAATCAAAATAGAAAGCCAAATAGACAAAGGATTAAAGCGGAAAAATAAAAATAAAGGATCAAGATAAAATGGAGTGGCTTGAGGACCAAGTAATCAACAAAGAAAATGACAAAAGTCGAGTGGGCTGAAGTGCAAAACAAGAGAAATGAGGGACCAAAACAAAATTAAGCTACTTAGAGATCAATGTAACTATAAAGAAGACAAAATTTATGGGATATAAATACTTGATTGAATTGTAGAGAAAAGGGGAGCTATCACACATGAAACCTAACCTTATCTCTCTCACATAAAATCCATAACCTCTTCTCTTCCACCAAAAACCCTAGCCACTAAGAGATAAAGAGAGGAAAAGAAGAGAAATTATGTTGAAAATTAAGAAAAAAATTATAGCCACAAGACAAAAACAGAGAAAACAACTAACTCTCCACTTCTCACCAAGGTGAAAACCCATCTCCCTCTTCACCGTTTCTAGCACCACATCATATATTTTTCCAGCCTCTCTCCTTTATTTTTCTACCTTAGAACCACCCTCCAAACATCACTATACACCAGAAAACTTCAACTACAACCCCTACAAAATAGCCTTGAAAAGTCTATCAAAATCAGATCACTGCTCGGTTTTTGGGTCATTACTAGAGATAAAGATAAAATATATACCTAAAACTTTCATGAAGAGTACAAAACTCAATCCTACCATTTTAAAACTCAAATCATAGCCAAAATAGAAAAGTCAAAATCTATTCAAAAATTCACTATAGCTCAAACTCTATTTCAAACACTGCTAGTTTTTTAGATCATAATTAGAGCTACACACCTTGGTTTTAGGTTTTATTTATCTTAATGGAAAGATAAGACATAGGTATAAAACTTTCATGAAGAGTGTAAATCCTAGTTCTTCTATTTTAAATCTCAAAGCATAGCCTAAATAGAGAAGTTAAAATCTATCTAGAAGCTCATTGTAGCTCGAATCCTGTTTTAGTTTTTGGCATCTTTCTAGAAGTAAATAAAAGTAAAAGCAAGCTTAGATGCATTGGAAATCTTAAAGGTAGATATCAAACATTGTTTTAAGGATCCAACTCCAAATTATATGGTTTCAATGCTCTAAATCCAGCCATAAATTGTATAAGAAACAACAATATTACTTCATAACAACAATAACAACACTATCTAGCACTTACCCCACTATTCCAGCCCTTTTTCTTTCTAGTCAGCCACCCCTAATAGATCCATTTCAAACCTTAAACCTTTATTGAATAATTCATCTTGCTTTATTGATGATCTTAACATGTTTTATGGAGAAATTTGCAGGATTGAATAATTTTTATTATATTGATATTATTGCTTGAATGATGTTAGCTAAGTCCATAAATCATGCATCCTGTTTTACAATTGATTCGATGAGGTTTTGGGATTGAACAATGTTTATTAGATTGATATTTGTGTTTGAATGCATTTAGTCAAATCCTTTAAATTTTGCATGTTGTTTCATTTCATGTTCTTGGTGATTTCATTATTATCATTAAAATTGCAACATGTTTTTCTTTGTGTATGAATATGAATCTATTCAACAATATGTATTGACATGGACTTTTACTTCAAATAGTAGAAAATCAATACTCATTCTTGCATGCATCTATATAGGGTTTTGCAACTTATTTATAAAAACTCATCAAGAGTTCAACCCACATTAAAAAGCTTTAAAAAGGCCAACACACCAAAAGCCTTAAAAAAAAAATATATTTTTTTTTAAATCACAACAAAAAAATATTTTGTTATTAACATGTCATAATCAAGATAAATATATTCATAACAAACTATTATTTTGAATATTAACAGGAAGTAGCCCTTCCTTTGAATTTTGGAATATGCTTTTATTTTAAGTTAATGTAGTTTAATATTCATTGATGACACCTAAATGTTTAATAAAAGTATTGGTTTCTTTTTTAGTCTAATATTAATCGATGACACTTGTTATAACCCAATTTTAGCCCGTTAGCTTTTAATTTAATTTTATAGGGGTTAAAATGTAAAATTAAAATATTAAAGATTTATTTCACGGAGAAGTGTAATTTTTTAACTTGCACAAAAACTAGAAATTACAATGTACTTTTATAATTCTATCCTTATCATCAAGATAATGATAGATATCCGCTTTCAAATTTGATTCTTAATCAAATTTAAATTTTAAAGAATAAAATGAACTTATTTGGAATTTTATTTTTCACACATGATAAGACTCTTACATTATAAATACAAATCTCAGCACATCCATACAGGAAAGCACCAAATTCATGTATGAGTAATATGGGGCTAGTTGCCATGGATTTTAGGCAATGGAGATTTGAAACGAATGTTTGTTGGGCAGGAACATGGCCATTAGCGTGAGGGTTTAGGATTGAAGGATAACTAGAAGCAGTAATTTTTAGAGTTGAAGAAATCCTTGACTGCGTCTCTATCCTATAGGCTACAGCAGGAGCATGTCCATGTGGTGGTCCGTGTGAGTTGTGGGTCTTTGTGCAGTGAGGAACACGATAAAATTCGAAGTTAGGTTGGGTATGAGAGAACACCGGGGCTACTTGTTAGCCTCAAAGTACGGGTCAAACAAGAATGGATGGTGCCATTTTCTTACAATCTAAGCAAATCTATCATATCAATTTCTGCTCTAATCCCCTCCAAAACTATATACCTTTCTCTCCTTTTCATCACCCACTTTGATGTAACCTTCCTCAAAACCTCATCCTTCTTCATGTTGAATCAAAACACATGTACTCGGATTTGGTGTCTATATAGATCCTGTCCTGCAAATCGAAGCTTATAACGAAAACCATCTTTGAAATTCATTCCATCGAACTAAACACCCCTTTCGAACACCTTTTTGATTTGCCTTTATTTATTTATTTTCGCCAATAAAAAATGATGATCATATGATCCAGCAGTTTGAAGAAGTAGCAGGTGCTTATTTAATTTAATTTTTTAAATGTATTAAACAGACAAAGAAATTCAATTGAGCTGTAATTTACAGCAATTAATTAGATGTCAGTCATTATGTACATGTTTGGAAGAGGATTCGGGATGTTATATCATTTCAGGATGTTGAAATAAAACAAGTTTTGCAAAAATTCTCTGGGATTTCAAATGATAATGCTTTCTATTCATGATAATGTTGGTGAGATGTATCTTGAAGGTGTTCAATCTTTTTCTATGATTGTAAATGACACTGCAGTAATTAAATCCCAGAAATCTATTCTAACTCAAGTGTACAGAATTGGTTAGAACAAAATACTCATGTCTGTCACTAAGCACATTTCTCTATTTATTTTATTTTAGCTATAGGACTCGTGTTTGACTGCGGGCCGTAAATATTTTTTAAAAAAAACCCTGAGTATAAAAGCTATTTTAATATTTTTTTTACATAAAAAATTTAAAATGTAAATCAAAAAACTTATCCAAGCATATAATCAAATAAATTGATAATTATCTATGTAAATTAACAAAAAAAAAAAAGTTGATAGCAATTACTAAAAGAGAAACTAGAAAAAAAAATAACAAATAAATATAGTCAAGATATTTGATCTCATAAAATGAGACACGTACTTATTTGTGTCAAACTGAATTTTTTTTTTACAATTAATAAAAGATAATAAAAAAAGAAACGCATATGAAGCTGAGTGAATAACATAAAAGAAAAAAAAAAATATTATGCAAGGCCAAACATATTAGAAATATTATTTCAAAAGAACTACTTTTTTATAAAATAAAGCTTATCTATTAAAGATTAAAAAATCATTCTTCAAAAATTAAATACAAAAAGGTATATAGTTTTTTTTAAAAACCTCTATCCAAAAAAGAATTGCAAAACTTGTGGTCTAAATCATGAGACCGGGATAAACCGATTAAAAAAATTGAAGATAACCAAATTTTTGTTTTAAAAAATAATGTAGAATGATAAAATCATAAAGAAAATGAGGAAAAAAAATCATTAACCGTATTAACTTTTAAAACTCATGACCCTTGTCATTAGATGGAAAGCATGACAAATGAAAAAATTACAGAGCTCAATACCGAACAAATTAAACATCAAAGGATGAAACAAGCAAAAAATTAATCACATAAAAAATTATAATAAAAGAATGAGGATGAAAATTTAAATAAAAATAATTTAGAGAGCATAAAAAAATTAGATTGGATGGTTAAATTGAAAAGAAAAAAACTTTAACAAAAGGAAAAAAAAAATCAAAAGAATGAGGGCTAAATTGAAAAAAATAAAACAACATAAACTTTGATTGAATGATGAAATTAAAAATCAATAAAACCTTAACAAAAGTACCAAGAAAAAATCAGAAATCAAAAAAATAAAGAGTAAATTGAAAAAAGTAATATATGACAAATCATTATTAATTTAAGGACTAAATAAAAAACATAACAAAAATTTCTAAAGGGCCACGTATGAAAATAAGCAATAAGAAACATAAGGACTAAATTGAAAAATAAAAAGAAAAAAGGATAGACATACACTTTCTTTGGAAGAGACAGAAAAGAAGAAATGAAAAACAAAACAACCATTGGTGATAAACTGTCCATAATCCACCATCACGCGGCACAAAAAGAGGTAGAGGATGCAGTGACGCTTCTAAGGACACGATTAAAGGACAAGTTTGACCATAAGGTGATGTCGTACATGCTGCGTAAAGACTGTGGATATCATTAATGCATTAACGCATGTTAAACACGTGTTAACAACTTTTTGAAATAAAAAATAAAAAATTAAACATAAAAATATTAAAAAGCCTCTTATAACCCAAGAATTACATATAAACCTATGTGAAAAGACACAAACACCCCCCACAACTGAGACCATTATTTTTTCTACTCCATAACAAAATAGTAATATCATAGTAAATTATGTCGATTACTATAGTGAAAAGTCCACATCCTTTATTTTGTTCAATTTTTTTGAATATTACTTTATGGATCATACAAAATTTAACAAAAAAAATTCTACTCAAGCAACAATTGGAGTTGATCTTTTGTTTACTAACTAATTTTTGGCTACTTTGAAGTCATAAATTGGTTTATTTAGGTGTGTGTGTGTGTGTGTGTGTGTGTAATGTTTTAAGGTATTTTGAGGTTAGAAATAGTTGAGAAAAAGGGGTGTTTTTATTTTAAAAATATTAGTGTAAACGGCACATCATCTAGTTGTTGACAATGCCGACTTAGCAAAATATATATATATATATATATATATATATATATATATATATATATATATATATATATGTATTTATTTTAAAAAAATATTTGTTGTTACAAAAGAGATAAACCATACCATCATTCTTGACACTCTATTTATTGACATGATCACTCCATATCAAGCACATCATGATTGTATTACTACTGAAATCAATGGCATCAAACTTGTTTTTCCATTCCTAGAAAAATTTAAGACTAGAAATTTAAATTTAATTAAAGTATGTTCCATACATACATATCATATCAATGCACTGATTCTTGAAAAACAATTCTATTTACATGATTTACAAAACATTTTGTAATGCCAGGAGTAATTTTGGTGCTTTAGAGATGGTGTCAACCCAATGTTGAACTGTGTCGGGTTGGACCTCTGATGGTTTTGTAGGTTCTTCTTTTTTAATAACTGTCTCATACCATGATTTGACAAGTTTGGCAGCTTGGATGGTGGAAGACATGAGTTTTGTAGAAGGTTTAGGGCTTTCTGGTTTTAGACAAGAGATGTTGTAATATGGCAAAGTCTTTCTGTTGGGCTTGTTTCAAGGTTTGTAATTTGGATTTAAGAGTTTTAATCTTAGAATATAATTTTGGAATGGTGACTGTGGTTTTGGACTTCTTTTTGTTAAGAATCTTTGTAAGGTCATAAGTATTGGTACTGGTAGAAGGTAGTAGAGAGCGGTTTGGAGGGTTATATAGAGGGTGCTCTAGTTGGTTAAAATCTTTCAATAGTCTATCCAAGTAGGTTTTTTGAAGATGAGGATCATCAAGTCGTTTGATAGCCTCAAGAATGAATTCTTGATCTTAAGTTAGGACGTTAACTTGTTTGGAGTCTGTATAGGCATCTGAAGTAGCACTAGTGGTTGCTATTTCATCAATTTGAAATTTTTCTTCAGAAGTGTCTGAAGGAGAATGGTCAGTGTTTGTGGCTTCAAGATAAAGATTTTGTATTTGGTTAATGGTATCTTCATCTATTTGGAGCTCATAAAGTTTGGTATTGACTTTGCAAAAACTAGATGTGTGTCCTTTCTGGTTACATTTGTAACATGTAATGTTTTTGGGGTCAAATTTTGGTTTGGGTTTTAACTGGAAAGGTCTATGGGGTTTATTGAATTTGTAGTAAGGTTGATCTGGTTTGGGATGAAATTGTTATCGGTATGTATGGGCCGATCGTTTATAAGGGGGCTTGTGTTTCGAATATCTTTTGGGTTGTGAGCTGGTTTCACTGCAGGAGGGGTTTTTTGGTGGAAAGGTCAAATTGGTGACAGAAACTTCCAAGTTCCTATCTGGTCCGTTTCATTTCTCACTTTAGGTGTTTTTGGAGTTTGAGATTCTGGTAGATCTTAAGACCTTCTTTTTGTGTGAAGCTTACAAGTTCACCATATGTAAGCTGGTCATATGGTATAGTTTTGGTTGTAAAGGTATCTTTAATTTTGTTTCGGGCTTTTTCTCCTACGAGGATTGGTAATCCTGCAAGGAATTTTTCTTTCCAAAATGGTTGGTTTGAATCTTCTCGAAGCATAACTCGAGTAAGGAAGGTATTTTTGTACCACTGAAAGTCATTGAGTTTTTTGCACCGAAGGTTGGAGAGAAGTTTAGCATTTTTATCTTTCAAATAAGAAGGATCTCCAACAAAATGCAAGGAGATGGTAAGGATGAGGGTAGACATAGCATCTTGGATGGTGTTTCCTGAAGGGTCAAGGATAGGTGTTTGGTCTTCATAGGTTTGTACAGAGTTTAGAATATGTAGGTGATCCGTTTCAGTGAGATGGTAATTCCACCATCCTTTAAGTTGGCTAGAGAAGCTTGCAATAAAAAGTTCGGCTATGACTTTATCTGAGGTTCCTGTTTGAGTTTTATAGGCATTAGCTGCCATGGTCATTTGTTGGAGGGTGTTTAGGATATTATATTCGGACATGCCATCTATGTTCCATTCATAGAGGGAAGATGAATTATATTTATGTTGGCTGATGACAGTTGGTTCGGTAGATATGAAAATATCTGGAGCAATGGTTGTTTTGGGAGCTTGCCAGGTGAGTCTGTTTAGTTGAAGAGGTTATTCTTGAACGGTGTTTGTATCAGAGGTTGATAAGGGGTTATTTTTTAGAGTATTAACCTAATTTGTAGAGGATGAAGGGTTAGATTGTTGAGGTGTTTCTGGGACAGTCAAGGTTGTCCGATCAAGGTTTTGTAAGTGTATTTTAATGGCTCTAAGAAAATCTGTTTGATTTTCTTGAATTTGTGCTTGGCTCGTTTGAGTAACTTAATATGGTTTGAATAATGGGTTTTTGAGTTTAAGGTCGATTGGGGTTTTATCAGTTATGAAGTGGGCTGGGTTTTTTTGTATTTGTTTTTCTAATCTGGTAAGTTGTTTACCAATGGTATGGAGGTTGGTATTTGTAAAATTGTTTTGTTGGATGATATGTTTGGTATTTGTGAGGGTATCTTTACCAGGTAATTTGTATGGGGCTGCATCAACTGTTTGATCTCTATAAAAAAATTGTATGTTGCGTAAAGGTGGATGATCTGACTCAACTGTTGGTCCACTGGTGAGAGTCCATATAGGGGTTTTTGAACGGGTTGTAATAGGACATGTTTAATAGATGCAAATGGATATGGAATATGTTGTGCTGAAACAAAACGGAATTCAAACCAATCAAAGAATAAAATTTACACGTTATGGGTCTCAATGTAAGCATAAAATTGTTTTTGAATATCATTCCTCTGTTGGAGGAAATGTTGAAAAAACCAAGATCGTTTTTCCATATTATGATCACCATAAAATATCTTTTGAGAAGAGGTTTGTTTATGACAAAATGCTTTTCTGAAGTCAAAACATTCAGCTTATTTTAGATGTTTTCAGTAACACCTGAAAAAGTTGGTGAAGTTGGAGGAGATGGTTGCTCAAGGTTTATATAAACTGGTTTTGGTATATATATGGTATAGTATGCATTTTGGAAATTGGTAGAAGGGATGTCAGATGTAGATTTTCTAGGAAGGTTTGCATGATAAGGGATATTGATAACGGAAGGGATTTTGAAAATTCTGCCCAGATCTATTATACTGGAAGAGGAAGAGGTTTCTGAGAATCTGGAACTTGTAGAGTGTCGATGGAAAGACAGTTTGACTTTTCCATCTGTGTATTGGGTAATATTTTTAATTTGGACATTGGGTTAAAGTGGTGGTGGTAGTTTTGGTTGTGTTGTACCTTCGAGGATCCAATCTTCTAGCAGGGATATGTTTTTCCATTGGATTGCTTTTGGGACAACAGTATTTGAGCGGGATAAATCTGTTTGTAGTAGGAGTGTTTTTCCTTTTTTAGATTGGAATTTGTGTTTGATGGCAAAGGCTAAGAAGATGGCTTTGTAATGGATTTTGAATATGAGAGCAACAAGGATAGATCCTTCGAGCATGTCATAATTATGGGTCTTTATTTGTAGTAACATACTTTGCAAGATATTTTTGTCTTTGAGGGATATGGTTATGTTTGGATAACAGTCAAATGACACCGGACCACTACAAAGGCTAGACTCAATAGAACTGAGGAGGGAATCTTGAAAGTTTTGAAATCTAGCATCACGGAGGACAACTAAAATGGAGGTGTTTAAGCCTTTCTTTGTAAGGGGTTTTATTCCGACCTAGATAAGGCCAACATGAATATACTTATAGTTTCGGGCTAGATGTTTTTGTATTTGACCTTGTAGAAAGGTCAAATGATATGTACATCGAATGGAATGTCTTGCCAACATTTCAAAGTATATTGTAATGGAGAACAATTTGAGAAATTTTGGAATGTGTTAATTTACGTGCTGAAAACTCTTAATTGTTAAAGTATATTGTAATGAGATTATTATTATTATTTATGAAAATGAAGTAATTAAGATGTTTGGTGTTCATCTGCTCAACAAAAACTATTTGTTTAAGCCCATAATTTTAATGATATATATATATATATATATATATATATATATATATATATATATATATCTATGGAAAAAACA
>Ga0325411_1004115_pt1 | contig 16365 bp, 12 predicted proteins | sample PopdelMetagenome_13_FD_206181 | JGI IMG/M metagenome (GOLD analysis project Ga0325411, IMG submission 206181) | Populus deltoides microbial communities from Bellville, Georgia, United States - Xylem-PdIQD-R4 | ecosystem: Host-associated > Plants > Phyllosphere > Stem > Wood/Secondary xylem...
TGTTTAAGATGCTTTTGCATTATTCATCCTGGCCTTTTCAAGTCTCAGCTATCATTTTTATATTTTAATGTCGTGGTATCACTTGGTTGCAAATGTTTCAACTTGCGCAATGTAAATTATTCAAAGAGCAAGACCCTGTCATCTTCATTGATTATAATACTTATCAATCTCGTCTTTCTCGATGCCGTTTACATGTCCTATCTACTTTCTCCCAATCTTTCTAATGCTAGCGCTTGTTTTTATCATGATTGCAAGGAATATCCATTTCATTGATTAAATAAGATGCTATTAGTGATTTTTCATTGATCGTCTGTCTGCTTCACCTGTATTTATGCATCAGCAGTTCTTTTTCGTGGTCCACCTGGTCAAGTTAAGGCACTGATGTTTTGTGCTTTATGAAAGTTTCTGTTTACTTCGTCCAATATTCTGAATAATTATAACATTTCCTTTGGCAGGGCAATCTAGTCATGCCTGCCAACAATATCCCTTCGGCTGCTTTATTTCCATCATAGAGTCTGCTATCCGTCTGTTGTCTTTGGCTTGCTTGAATTCTGGCCTCTTTGTACGTGCTCTCAGAGCTGTCTTGTATGGACTTGCGGTTGGGTAATATTTTGCGTTCCTTTCTCTTAGAGCATGTTTTTCTCTTAGAGCATGTTTGGCAGTGTGGTAACGATTGTTTTTTAAATAATTTTTTGTGCTGAAATACATGTCAATGTTGTTTTTTTATTTTTTAAAAATCATTTTTAACATTAGCACATCAAAACGATCCAAAAAATACAAATCGCACTTAATTTTAACAAAAAAAAAGTTCAAAATTTAACAAAATATAGGTTGAAACGCACAGCCAAACAGCTTCTCACTCTATACCGGCAAATACATGGAAAATATTATATAAGGTAGAGGTAGGCGTATGAAAGGTGAATAACATTTTCATCTCTAGGGGTAATTGGTACTTGAAGCTGAACGAACCATTGCACAAGGAAAATTGAAAGGACTTGAATTGGGCGATGAAATATTATCATGCTCCCAGTTCCTAGGGTTTCCTCTAGGGCTCATAAGCAACTATCAACTATACCGGCAAATACATGGAAAATATTATATAAGGTAGAGGTAGGCGTATGAAAGGTGAATAACATTTTCATCTCTAGGGGTAATTGGTACTTGAAGCTGAACGAACCATTGCACAAGGAAAATTGAAAGGACTTGAATTGGGCGATGAAATATTATCATGCTCCCAGTTCCTAGGGTTTCCTCTAGGGCTCATAAGCAACTATCAACAATAAAAGATAATGTTAGATGTAAATAATAGATGCTAATTATTTAGTAACAGATTATTAATTACTGATTTTTTAACAACTTATCTGGTACTGAAATTTGGTTGTTAATTGTATGAATCAACAACAAATATTCAATCGCTGACCATCATTGCTATTGCTGGATCCGTTGGATCCGTTGTTAATTAACAATAGTGATTCGTTGCATTTGTCCTGTTATAACTCAATTCTGGATTATTCTTCAAAAATTAATTTTTTTTTCAAAATAAAAATTAAAAAAATAAAATAAAGCCTGACAACGTGAAGAAAGCAGACTGGAAAATAAAGCTGCAATTTTTGGAGGAAATTCAAGACTTAATTGTACCCATTATGCCCAAGAATGGAGAAAAAATGTAAATTCAATGTCAAATTAAATGATTATTGGATGAATTTGTATAAAAATTAAGTTTAATGACATAATTAAATTTTTAATAGGGCAATTTGATTTAATCATGGGCCAAATTGAATTTTAATTATGTTTAAGAATTAATTTGGGTCTAATTGAAGAATTTAATTAAGTGCAAGGACTTAATTATACTTTAAATGGGTCAAATTAATTTTATTTGAGGTTTAATTGAAGAAAAATTAAGTTTGGGGGCCTAATTTGGGCTTAATTAAGAAGATTGAAATTTTAAGAGACCAAATTTAATTTTTACCAAGTTAATTGATTGAAATTAAGGGCCAAATTGCAAGAAAATTGAAGTTTTGGGGTCAATTAGGGGTTAAATTGAAGAAATCCGAGACCAAGGACCATATTGCAATAGACGCGTAACTTCGGGGCTCTAATTGAAGTTCATCAGGGGCTTAATTGAAAGATTTTAGGGTCAATTAGAGGTTTAATTGAAAGAAATTGAAAGATGAAGGACTGAAATGAACTTTGGCCAAAATCAGAACTTTGGTACTGTTCATCTTTTTCTTTATTTTTCTGGAAAAACTGGTCCAGTCACCTCCTTTGCAAGTGCATTTAATGCACCTAAAGTCCATCAAATTTAACCAAACTTGCACGAAAATGATCATCTTCAGTTCCTCTACAGTTCCATATCAATTATTCAGTCTGAATGACAATTAATCGGTGCCGGAACTGGCCTAAACATGCCAACTCATGCAACTTTTTCTGCAGATTTTACAGTGCACCATGTCTACTTTGAGCCAACGATTGGGATCTTTCCCAACCGAATCAAGGGCTGAAAATTTTTCCCTGTGTAGACAAGATTGCCCTCTTCCACCGTCTATAAATAGAGGTGAATTTCATGGCCTGAGGGAGGAGAAATTCGGGTCCAAAAATCACAAAAAACCAGCCTCCCCCCTGTTTTCATTTTCCTTCTTTCCCCGTCAGCCTTTTGCAGCTCTCTCCACCTCTCCACAACTGCCTTCTCCGACGAGAATACCAACAAACCCAGCCTATACACCGCCACAAATACCAGCTCCACCATAGGAAGTCGGCACAACCACCAAGCAGCCACCGCGACTCCCTCTCTCTCTTGCAGACCTGTTTCATCCTCCTTCTTCTCTGCTACTGCAACCTCAACAGTAGCAGCAGAGGCAGCAACCACCCCTTCTAGGGGCTTTCATCCTTAGAAACAGCAGCAGAGGTACTCTCTCGTCATAGTGGTGACTTGAACAGCTCCAACCGTTAGCAACTCCAGCACCAACCACAACATTTCCTGTAACGTGAGCAGCAACTACTCATTCAAGCGCCACCAACTCTTACACCATCCTCAGCCAGACTAGTGATGGCAGCCACGACCCTTCAGCCAGGTGAGCCACCCTTCCTTTCCTTCTTCTTCTTCTTCTTCTTCTTTTTCTTCTTCCTTCCTTTCTATTCACTACGTGAATAGTAGGCGTGAATTATGTGTGTGTGTGTGTGTGTGTGTTATAATATTAAAAAAACAAAAAATTTCCAAAAAAGTCATTTAAAAAAAATTGTGAATTTCTCGCACATTTTTCTACCAATTTTGTATAATATCGGGTTGTATATTTACACTGTAAATTATAAATCTGGTATTAAAATACCTAGTTTTCTTCAAAATATTTCAAAAAAGTTTTCAAAAAGAAAAAAAATATTTTGATGCACACGGCCAAATCCTAAAATTTTTCCAATCATATTTTTCATAAAAAAGAAAACAAAAATTGCATCTTTTTCATGTTTAAAAAAAATCCAAAAATGGATATCATTACCAGTTTATGATTATCCACTAGGGTTTGGCCAAAATATCAAAAATATTTTTCCAATCCTTTTTTTAGGATCCAGATGTAGACTTTAATATTTGTGGGGTGTAAAATTACACGATAAAGTACACCCTCAAGTATTAAAGATACAAGGTGTAAAAATACGATGCTAAAATTCAGACTTTAGAACGGTTAGGATTTAACCCGATAAGGTAGAGACTCTCTCTTAGAGAGAAATCTGCCTTGAGCCCTAGAAAAGATCAACGAATAGAAACCCAACTTAGAAAAAACAATCAAACAACAATGCAGCTTACCTTAGGTAGGGTGCACTGGGGGTGATGCGTCTTCCCCTTGCACAACCAGTCCCTTACCCAGACTCTCGCAGACCATAGGTTCTTAATGATCATAATACTAGGTGGTGACTCCTAAACATTAATCATAATTTATGATTAAATCCAAAAAACTTCCCAACACACAACACCTCACACAGGAGGCACGAGAGAGAGCCTCCGCCGTCGTCAGACGACGTCGCGCCCCCCACGACATGTCCAATAATTATTTTTAAAACATGAGTTTTTTAAATTTTTTATAATTATTTATGGATATTTCAAAAATTATAGAAAAATATAGAAAGAACATAAATTAATACTAAAAGTTATTTTTATCAACAATAATAAGTAAAATAAAAATAAATTTCAAAATTTTATTAAATTTACATCAATATAGATAAGTCACAATCTAATAAATATGTTCTATTATAAAGGTGGTGGTGGTGGAAATGAACCAAAACAATGTTGATCATCATAAGGTAGGACTAATATATAATGGTCGAGGCCTAGGTCGTTATACTATTAAACATGGGATATATAGGAGTCATCACTTGTGGAGTCACATGTGACGGCATAGATGAAGCTATAGGTGCTGATATTTCTTGGTCCATATTTGATGCCAAAGCTTGGTATCCCATGTTACTATGATTTGTTTTTTTTTATTTTTATAAAAGTCATCTCCTGTTGTAGTGATAAAATATGACCATCTCTTTCCTTTATTTGCTCATTCAATACCTTAATTGATGAACTAGGAGTTATTGACTCCATTGTATAAGATTGTGATGAAGCACTTGTACTAACCATAAATTTTGGCATACCAGGTGCACCATATATTATACCCTTTGTAGCTCATTTTATAACCACGCACCAAGCTACTCTATCAAATGAAAGATGATTTTCTTGATCAGTTTCACATCTTGAAATATTTTTTTCGTAATTCTCCTACAATAAAAGTAAATATAATAAATTTTTAATTTTAAATAATAAAAAAATTACATAAAAAAATACTTACAACATTTTTTTAGACTTGTTATTTATGAAGGTTCCAGGCTGCTTATAAACATCTTCTTCCATTAAAAACTTTTGATTTTTGCACCTAACACAAGGACATCTAATTTTACCTCTTGATACATTTTCATCAATTGAAAATGCATAATTGAAAAATCTTCGTACATTCGCAATAAATTCTGGACAGATATGATCATAGTGATATCGATCATCCATATTAATCTAATTAACATAATTAAAACCAACAAAATTTTAGAATATTATTTAATATATTACTTAATCTATAAATTATCAAAATAAATTCATTAATAACTAGTTCATAAGTTATAAAAAGAAAGATATGAAAACTTGTAATAATAAAAAAAAGAAAAGAAAAGGAGAACAACATTGAAATACTGCATGAAGTTGTAGTATAATTAAGTAGTTGGAATTGTGTGAAAAGAGGAAAGATAATATGTTGTTTTGATTGTCCTATAGATTAATAAAATTAGTAAAATTATATAGGCAGAATAACTAGCTAATTAGGATACACCAATCAACTGTTCTGTTTATCATTTTCCACCATCATTTTTTTTCTTTAGCTTTAGTAAGCTAGACTCTTCTATTGAAAAAAAAAATATACAATCATTTGCATTGTCAAGTAATATTGTAGGAATGAAGTTTTCATGCAAACAAATGCCATAATTATTTTTTTAACCAACAATTAAATATTTATTTGATCAATAATTTATTACTTAAAATCATCACATTAAATAAATAAATAATGACAAACTAAAATAAGATTATGCTTATCTAATATATAATCGTTGAATTGCATAACACACAAAATAACAGCTTTTCTTTTAAAGAAGTGCAGTACAAACTAAAAAAGATACTTTGGAGATAAATTACACCATTATTAGCAAACAGATGCCAAGATTCAATGACCATGCAATTTTTTTATGAACCAAGTCATCTTTCAAAATTTATAAAAAGTTTTAATTTACATTGACAAATCTGGAGGACCTAATATACACAACCCAAAAACTTGGCAACTTTAAATGCAAATAAGTAATGTAATGTGATGGGTTTAACAATCTAAAATTAGAAAAAAAAGAGAGCAAGAATAGTAGTGTTAAGAAATTAAAAAAGCAAATCAGCCTGTAATGAGGTTCGCATTACAAGTTGCCAAAGGAAATACAAAACAAGAGATTCTTGGAAATAAATGCACGTCATCATAAAATCATCACGAATGCTAATATCCCAAGCTTACTCAACATACATAACAATCAACAAGTTTTGAACAACTTAGATATTTGCTACAATTCTGAGCATGTAGGACAAAGACCATAAAAGTAACTTTTTCAAAACATGAAATAGAAAAAGGTACACAAGTCAAGATCATTTACCCTTTTACATTAATTAGACCATTTGTTGAAGTCAAAGTCAACACATATCCATGATCATATAAAGGCACATAATTACTATGTAGAAGAATTAAATCATTGTCCTGTTGTTTCCTTACTTGGTTCTCAATCCAGAAGGACTACAAATAAGAAGTAACCCATCAAATGAAAAACTAGATGAAAAGAAAAAACATGAAATCCTAAATTTCAACCTCTTTTAGTGAAGCTAAATGCAAATAAGAAAGGGATATCATTACACTATAATGTTTAAGGCCTTAGCATCTATGTTACAATGAATAAAATGAACAGTTAATAGTGTAAATTATTTGGTCAAAACAGGATGAGAAATGTAAAAAATTGATGATGAACAATTTCATTTTCTCTGCTCTGCTTTGTTTAACACTATTAAATAAGAACAATTTCATTTTATTAGAGAGAAGTTGATGATGAAAAAGATGAGTGAAAATGATGTAATATGTAAAAAATTATTAACCAACGCCAAACAACTTTCATAGCACGCGAGTAAAATCCAAAATCTAACTTTTATTTATAGGTCTGTCACACGTTACCCATATTTCTCCTCTGAAAAACCACACACATACACCCAACAAAATAAAAAAACCAAAACCCTGAAAAAAGCCTCGCTACCTAACCAAGCAACAATGGAATCGTCACAGAACCACAAAGATAAACATTACATTAAGAATTAAAAACAACAGCATGTGACGACAATCATATTTAACAAATACTTTCTAATAAATCGATAAAATTAGTTGATAAAGCAATATATATTCTATCTAAATTACAAACATAATCTCTTAAATATAGGTTTCTAATTATACCTACTATCTTTATTGCACCATATTTGTTCTTTGCAAGATGAAATCCTTATGAGCATAGATTCACTAAAGAAGAAGTTATGAAGTGATAGATGATGTTTTTAAAAATGGACGTGTCACATGCCGTAGATATTAGCATAATAAGAGACGATGAACAAGCATTGACAGGAGACGAAGAACGAGCACGGACAAAGGGGTAACAATTTAAATCAGTGGTCATAACGGGAAATCACTAAGACGACCAAATGTACCGTTTTACTTTCTATTTCGTCATGTGTCAAGGGACACGTGTAATAAAATCTATTATCCCTACTATCCAGGACAAGCAATTTGTGTGTTTAAATTGGTTACTAATGTCATAGAAAAACAGAGAAAAACAATACATAATGAATGCGTGAAGAGAGAAATTAAGGTGAATTACTCCCATTATATCCTAGTTTCCTTCCTTTTCATTTTTCATCTGTTGATCTTGGAATCTGTTGTTTATTATTCATCTCTAAGCATCCATTTATCACTATTTTCAGTGATAGTTGGCAGCAATTCTATTCAAATCGTAACAAGTGATATAAGAGCCAACCTTCATTGGACTGGGAACATGACATCTGACACAAGAACAACAAAAATTACAAAGGCTTGAGGATTCTATTGATTCAGTAAAAAGAAAAGCCAACCACAAGTATGATAAACTAATTACTCTCATAAAGGACCAAGGCCAAAAGCTGGACCATACCACAGACAATCATGAAGCTCAAATTGGGGACATAAAGAAATTGCTCAACAACCTGATGCAACAACTAAAGTTTGTTATACAAAGATTTCCCCTCACCTTAAGAGAATCCAGCTAATGCAAAGATAAGCATGCTACTCATTAGAATGAATCAACATTCAAGCCTAGCTGCTCCACTGAAAAGAGGCTAGCTGCTTATAAGGTACATCGACCCAAATATCTCTTTCAAGTGTTTAAGGGTGAAGATGTGTATGCATGGTTGTACAAATGTGATTAGTTTTTTGAGATAGAGAACATTGATAACTAAGAGAAACTAAAACTAGCCTCTTATTACTTAGACGACATAACCTTGTAATGGCATCAAAATTTTATGCGAAACCTGAATAATAAAAAAGTGAGTTGGGATGAGTATGTAGAAGCTCTTTGCTATAGGTTCGGAGGATAAAAAGACCTAATGGAAGATTTGATAGACTTGAAACAAGTAAGGACTTTAGAGAGTTATATTCACGACTTTGATATTCTATGGAATAAAGCTGGTATTGGGGAGAGACAAACTTTAGTCATCTTCTTAGAAGGTCTGGAACTGGAAATAAAAAATATCGTGAAAGTGTTTGAACCCGAAGACCTTAGACAAGCCTCTAATCTTGCTAGATTGCATGCAAATACTTTAACCCATAGACAAACTTCTGTGTATCTACTAAAACACTTAGTATCTAACACTTCCAATAGCCTTCCACCAAAAACCATACAACAACCAAACATTACTACTACCAACTTCCCTACAACAACCAACTTACCAAAAAGTAACCCTACCTCTTGGCCAAACAACACTACTCCAAAATCATTCAACAAGACTTTCATTGAACCTACCAAATCTATAAAACCCAGGAGTTTGAAGAACAAAGACTGAAGGGATTATGTTTTTATGTGATGACAAATTCGTGCCAGGTCATAGATGCAGAAATAAACAGTTATATTCTCTAAGTATGTTAGAAGGAAAAGGAAGGGAGTCAACCCATAAATCTGAGACCCTATGAGTGTTTAGGGATGCAAAAAGATGTGTTAGAAAAGATATTAGATGAAATGTTGAGAACATGAATTATAAGGCCTATCAACAGTACATTTGCTTCACCAATGGTGCTGGTTAAGAAAAAGGATTCCACTTGGAGGTTGTATATGGATTATAGAGCTTTGAACAAACTCATGATCAAGGACAAGTACCACATTCCAGTGGTTAAAGAGTTACTTGAGGAACTAATAGGAACAACCATTTTTTCGAAGATCGACCTTTAATCTGGATATCACCAGATCAGAATGGGTTTAGAGGAGGAGTTCAAAACAACTTTCAGAACACACAATGACCACTATAAGTTTTTGGTTATGCCTTTTAGGTTAACCAACACTCCCACTACATTTCAGAGCTTGATGAATGAGGTTTTTAGAGCACACCTCAGGAAATTCATCTTGGTATTCTTCGATGATATTCTAGTATACAGTAAGACATCTACAGCCCACTAAGAACACTTACAAATTGTTTTCAACTTGTTGAGAATACACCAGCTGGTTGTGAAAGCAAGTAAATGTAGCTTTGATAGCGAACAGATTGAATACTTGGGCCATATTATATCTAAATATGGAGTTGCTACCGACCCTAACAAAATCAAAGCTATACTTAACTGGCCACTGCCTAGCAACCTTAGGCAATTGAGAAGATTTTTGGGGTTTACAGGCTACTATCAAAGATTTGTTGAGGGGTACAGGTCTGTTTGTAAACCTTTGACACAACTATTAAAAAAGGATGTTTTTGGCTAGAGTAATGAGGCTACCAATGCATTTAACCTGCTTAGGGAATTGATGATTACTCCTCTGGTACTATCCTTACCAGACTTAGATAAACTATTTGTTGTAGAAACAGATGCATCTATAGTTGGTGTAGGGGCAGTCCTTATACAAGAAGGTCACCTTATTGCATACATCAGCAAATTTTTAGGCCCTAAACAACAAGCTATGTCTATCTATGAAAAATAGATGTTGGCTATCATGTATGCAATTAACAAATGGAAGCATTACTCGTGGGGAAAACATTTTAACATTCGCACGAACCACGTGAGTCTTAAATATCTCATGGATCAAAAAATAATTTCTCCTATGTAGCATCAGTGGCTAGTTAAGTTGATAGGGTATGATTACAAGATAGAGTACATAAGGGGAAAGAAAAATGTCGTAGCAGATACCCTTTCAAGAACTGCAAGTCAGGAACTCTACTCTATGGTTGTTTCCTCCGTCTCTTCCAATATCATAGAGGAAATTACAAGGTTTTGGCAAAAAGATCCATATTTACTAAATGTCATTTAAGACCTGCAAACCACTCCAAGGTCACATCCTCTTTACACCTAGGTCAATGGCCACCTGAATAAAAAGGGTAAGGTTGTGGTAGGACGTAATTTAGAACTACAATCCTGGTTGATTTCATTATATCACAGCTTAGTCGTGGGAGGCCATTCAGGAGTTACTGCCACTGCGAAGAGGGTGGGAAGCTTGTTCTATTAGAAAGGGCAGTAGAAGCACATCCGTCAGTTTGTTAAAGAATGCTCAACTTACCAGAAGAATAAACATGAAAATGTAGACACATCAGGGCTACTACAACCCCTACCCATTCCCCATGCTCCATTCATTGACATCAACATGGATTTTGTTGAAGGGCTACCTAAATCTAAAGGGAATGATGTCATCATGGTAGTAGTAGAATGTTTCAGCAAATACGCTCACTTCATGAGCCTCAACCATCCATATTCAGCACCTATCATGGCTAAGATATTTATGGACAATGTGTACAAACTACACGACCTGCTAACATCAATAGTCAGTGACAGGGATACAATGTTTTTGAGCAAATTCTGGAAGGAGATGTTCAATATCCAAGGGGTAAACTTGCTCTACTCATCGGCATACCGCCCTCAAACCAATGGCCAGACAGAGATAGTTAATAAATATGTTGAAAACTATCTCAGATGTATGACTGGGGGACAACCCAAATCAGTGGGCAAGATGGTTATTATTGGCCAAATGGTGGTATAATACGAATTTCCATTCTTCAACCCAGCTAACCCCCTACAAGGTACTGTATGATTTCTCTCCTCCTGTACATGTTCCTTATTTTCCTAAAGATTCTACAGTGGAATTAATTAATGACCTTCTAACTAAAAGGGAAGAAATAATTAAGCAAATCAAGTGTAATCTTCGAACCGCACAACACTGGATAACAGAAATTGCCAATAACAAACGGAGTTTCTTTATAGGAGACTATGTGCATCTTAAGATACAACACTGCAAACAACAATTAGTGGTTTGTAGAGCATCACAAAAATTATCAGCTAAGTTTTTCGATCCATATTTAGTGATTGACATGGTCGGTAAGGTGGCATACAAGCTGGAGCTTCCACCCTCCTCTGCCATACATCATATGTTTCATGTTTCCCAAATCAAGAGGCATGTCAGGCGCCAACCAGTGCAGAATACCTTGCCAAAAATGCCTCAGGCCTCATAATTACAACCACAAGCAACAATGGATAGAAGAATCGCAAAGAGAAAGAATCAAGCAATTACCCAAGTGCTAATTCATTGGAAGGGCCTCTCACCTGTAGATGCTACCTAGGAGTTTACGGACAAAATAACAACGCATTTTCCTGACTTTAACCTTGAGGACAAGGTAGTTTTAATGGGGGAAGACTTGTCACATGCCGCAAATACTAGTATAACAGGAGATGATGAACAAGCATTAACAAGAGACGAAGAACGAGCACGGACAGAGGGGTAACAATTTGAATAAGTGGTCATAGTGGGAAATCACCAAGACGACCAAAACACTCTATTTTACTTTCTATTTCGTAATGTGTTAAGGGACACATGTAATAAAGGCTATTATCCCTACCATTCGGGACAAGCAATTTGTGTGTTTAAATTGGTTTGTAACATAATAGAAAAGCAGAGAAAAACAATACACAATGAATACGTGAAAAGAGAAATTCAGGTGAATTACTTTCATTCTATCCAAGTTTCCTTCCTTTCCTTCTTCATATGTTGATCTTGATATTTGTTTTTTTATTATTCATCCATCACTGTTTTCAGTGGTAGTTGGCAGCAATTCTATTCGAATCATAACAGGACGCCTTAGAAGCATATAGTCATGGAGAAGAATTTAAAAAAGTGACAAAGATGGGGTTTTTGGAGAAGAAATAGAAAAGGATATATGGGTTAATTAAGGTTCTTTTAGAGAATGAAAAGTTTTTCTCTTGAGATTGTTATTTGCTAGTGTGAGCATTTTTTTTTTCAAGGTATACATGTGCCAATTAATTATTAACACGTCATTATTATTCATTTGTTTTTGCATAAAAATTAAAATCTAATCTATTTTTTTATCAGCTACAAGCTTTTTCATTCTAAATTTTATGCAACCATATTAGCAATGGAAAACTCGTTACTAATTCTTAATATATTAATTTATTTTTTAGTAATTGATTTTGTGTTGCTATATTTATTGCCAATATTAAAAAATTAACATACATGCCATTCATTACTAATTTATTGTGAAAGTTGTATTTCAATTATTCTGTTACTAATATCCGATGCTAATGACCCTCTTGTAGTGATCTATTTCATTTTCTAGCCACACACTCCGTTAAAGTTTTTTTGCAGTGCAAAAGGGTAAGTTTAGTATTGTTGTTCGACCTTGACTTTTTTTTTAGTTTTTTTTTTAGATTATAATTTAAAAAATATTATTTTAATTAATTTCTAATAAAAAATAAAGCACCTTGGCATCCTAAATAATGCAATCCTAAATGACACTTATTTACAGGCAAAAAATCACCGTTGGTCCGTGTTTTCAGAATTTGGTTAGATTAAACTTCTACTAATAATTTGGTCACACCATCTTGTATTTCTGTTTATCGGTCATCTGAGACTCTCATTGATAATTTTCGATTGTCGACCATGAATCTTCAGTTGACCTGAGGAAGGCAAACGACACGCTGATAGTGCTGCATGTGAATAAGAATGTGGAGATTAAATAATAATTCTTAAAATCACAAGAACTAATTAATTATAAAGAGAAGTTGCTTTCCCTTGCGTTAGGTTGGGAGGGGGTGCTTTCCCCCAGCAATGCGTGACGATGTTGGCTCAATTTCCGTGATGAGCCAGGAGGTATATATCTTAATTATTATTTATTGAAAAATATTTATATATAAATACTTTGTTTATCAAGTTTTAAATATTCTTATAAATATTTATTATTTAATAATATAAAATAGTAATATATGTGTGTGTATATATTATATTAGTTTAAAAAAATATAAAAGCTCTATGAATATATCAATATAATAAAAAAAAATATTTTAGGTTGGATTTAGGTTGATTATAAGTGGGATAATATTTATCTTTTATTATTTATCTAATGAAATAAAATAATTAACTAATACTCTAAAAGGCGTGGGGAAAGTACTGTAGCTTTCCCCACGCCACATTCTCTTTTTTTTTGTTTTTTTTTCTAATTGTTCATTTTTTTGTTTTGTATTTCATTTTTTTTGGGCTTTACATGTTTTTTTTTCTTTTTTTTCCAAGATTGTCTTCTTTTTATTTCTTTTTTTATTCTTTTTTTTTGTATTTTTTTAAAAAATTATCTTTGTTGATTTTTTTTAATATTGAACTAGTTGAAAATTTAGTTACGTAGTTTTTTTAAAAAATATTATGGATTACTACAATATTTCCCTACAGGGCTTTTTTTATGATTTTTTTCTTCCTTTTTTTTTTTTTTTTCCAAAATGGTCTTTGTCAATTTTGCTTCATAGTTTTTTTTCTTTAAAATACTATGGATTGTTACAATGTTTTCCCACATGATTTTTTTTGCTACAATATTTCCCCACGTGTTTTTTTCTAAAATTATTTTTGTTGAATTTTATTTTAATATTGAACTGATTGAGAATTCAGCTTTAACTTTCCCCACATGTTTTTTTCCCATTTTTTCCCATTTGTTTTTTTCCAAAATTGTCTTCTTCTTCTTTTTTCAATTTTTTTGTGTTTTTTTTTTCAAAATTGTTTTTGTTGATTTTTTTTTTCATATGGAGCTGATTGAAAATTTAGCTTTGTAGTTTTTTTCTTTAAAATATTGTGGATTGCTACAATATTTCTCCACATGGTTTTTTTTTCATTTTTTAATGATTTTTTTTTCAGAATTGTCTTTGTCAATTTTATTTTTTTTCATATTGAATTGATTGGGAATTTAGCTTCGTAGATTTTTCTTTAAAACACTATGGATTGCTACAGTGTTCCCCCACATAATTTTTTTTAATGATTTTTTTCAAAATTATCTTTATCGATTTTATTATTTTTAATATTGAGGTGGTTGAGAATTACAACTGTAGATTTCCTCATGAAACACTATAGATTGCTACAGTGTTTTCCTGCATTATTTTTTTCCTTTTGTTTTTTTTGTTATGATTTTTTTTAAAATGTTTTTTGTTCATTTTATTTTTTAAATACTAATCTGGTTAAGAATTTAATTTTATAGTTTTTCTTTAAAAATATTATGAATTGCAATAATTTTTCTTCGTATAATTTTTTTTTTATAAATCTACAATAATACATAAATATACCACAAGCTCGCGGCATCGCGCGTACATGGCATCTAGTTATTTATATAATACGTGGAAATCGGATTGATTCTGGCCTTGGTCCGAATCGAAGAGGCGGATTCTTATAAACCATTACAGATATACAGAACAATGTTGATGTGGGAAATCATAAACCATTACGGATTCAACCACGTGACATTAATTGGATCCCAACCATCGGACGGAGGAGCCTTCCCCATGACAATATCCCGAGTGGCTCAAAAAATCCTACGTGTTGGCATCACCTTAAATTCCATGTATTTATGACATACTTACTTCGGCCAAGTGGCCTCCTTGTTTTACATAGAATGTAAGATGAGTTGTCGAAGTCGTGTTTTTTAAAATTTAAATTTATTTTTTTGTTTTTTATATTTCTAATTATCTTTATATATTAATATTAAAAATAATTTTAAAAAAATAATAAATATTATTTTAATATATTTCTAAATAAAAAAACACCAATACCTTCTAAACAATATCTAATTCTAATTCACATCCATGATACAATCAATTATTGGGGACAGAAGCTTCCTCTCGTTATTATTATACTCTTATGAAAACCCTAGATGAACCACTAATCAATTACATATATAGAAACGTATTGAACTCCATTAAAATTGGCCTGACAAGTTTACAAGATTTCAGAATCTGTACAATATAAACTTAATTCATTAATTTTTTATTTTATTTTTAAAGTTATAAACTTGTCATTAACCTTTCTTGATTTATACTTTGTGTTCCAATCAACAATTTAAAATTTTTTTTTTGTTTTTTAAATTTAAAATTTAACTATTCAAATAAGAGAGTAGTTGTTTTTAATGATATTGGTTCATTTTTAACACTTGATGTTGAAATTAAACTTCCATATAATTTTATTTTTTTAAAACAAACTTCCATATAATTATTTTCCGCATAAGGACAAAATTAAGGATTACCGAATGTCATTTGTTTTTTTGAAATTTCGTTTAAATATTTCTATAAACATTTTTTAGTAATATGTTAATTTTATATTCATCCTGACATAGATCATAGGTATAAAAAAAATGTGTCTGTATGTAATTTCTATTTTCAAAATTTATTATAAAATTATTTTAAAAACAAATTTATTTTATATTTCATCTCTGTTTCTTCGTGTTTGTATCTTTTTATATGTATTTTATCCCGCAGTACCGATAAAACACAACAATATATGTCATATATATTATGTATTCTATCCTGCAATATTGACCAGACACATCGATAAACGCCAAGAAAGAGTTGACGAACTTACCGAGAACAGAGATCTTTCCAGGGAGATGCTGTCGGAATTACAACACTATATAAGCTCTTCAAGCAGTCCATACAAATGACTCGGTCCTCTCTTTACTGAAAAAGAAAACAAAGAGATTGAAGAATGGAGGGTGGCAGGCAACCACTTCTCTCCCCGCAAAACGATCACCAGAATCGAGACCAGCACTTACGATCAACAAACTCCTCCATCGCCTCCTCCTTCACTCCTGATCCTGATGACATCCCTCTAATCAACAGTGTCCGTGATTTCTCTATAGAATTCTGTAGAGAGTCCAAGAAGCTATGGTATCTCGCCGGCCCTGCCATCTTCACCACCTTGTGCCAGTACTCCCTTGGTGCTATCACTCAGCTTCTTGCTGGACATGTTGGCACGCTGGATCTAGCTGCTGTCTCTGTTGAGAATTCTGTCATTGCTGGATTCTCTTTTGGTATCATGGTATATAACTAACAGCTACCTATACATGTAGTTACATATAATTAAGCATACAATTGTTTTGTTGATCGCTTACAATTTGCCTGTATTTTATTTTGGACCCTATTTAATTCATGCTGAAAGTATATATGCCCATACGCATAGCTAGGTACTAGGTAGCACCTTTTCATGTGTATATATATAATATTGGTAATATTTTTTTTACAA
>Ga0325411_1004121_pt1 | contig 16352 bp, 17 predicted proteins | sample PopdelMetagenome_13_FD_206181 | JGI IMG/M metagenome (GOLD analysis project Ga0325411, IMG submission 206181) | Populus deltoides microbial communities from Bellville, Georgia, United States - Xylem-PdIQD-R4 | ecosystem: Host-associated > Plants > Phyllosphere > Stem > Wood/Secondary xylem...
ATCATCTATGTTAGGTGGATTAGTGTCAGGCCCAATATCCACCTGTTAATTAGATTTGTGTAAGGCCCATAACCCATTTTCCTGTCTGTCAAGGACCTTAAATTTATAGTAAAATTACTATTTCACCCCACTCCTCCTCCACTTTCCCACCTTGACAAAACAAAAATAAAAAATAAAAAAAATTATATCACAAATCTGGAGGGAAACCCCAAACGGCCAAAAAAACAAGAAAAAAAAACCCCTCACTGGCTCACGCCTTCTCACAGTAAAAATGACAAGACGACGCCTCAGACTCAGCTCTTACTCTGACGATGACGACGAAGAACAGAAAAACCAACAACAAGATTATCAAATGGAATCTCACCAATTACCAAACCCTAACCCTAACCTCCCTGAACAACCAGTGCCACTTCCAATCTCCTCCGACGATGCTGAATTCGCCGACGCCTCCGATAACCTCACTCCACCGTCTCCTCCGTCGGTGGCTCCACCCATATCCGGTTGTCCTATTGGGGATTTTCTACTGAGAACGGGACTTAGTTTAAAAAGAGAGTGGCTTGATTCCTGTCTTCGCCAAATTGACAACTCGCTTGACATAGTGTCAAAGGCAAAGCTTTGCTTCGGTCAGTTTTTGATTTCAGATATGAATCACTGCGGTGCTGGTGTGCTTCCTCTAAATGTGGACTCTATGCACCTTGCTGATCTCCCCGGACCGTTTGTGTTGCAGGTGGCCTATTTCGATTTGATTACAAATTCTGTTAAATTAAATAGATAAATTGTTAATACGTGATTGTTTATTTACGATGAATTTTAATTTTTTTAGGTGGATGAGATTGTTAACATTAGTTGTCCACTTAAAGGAAGGTATCAGGATGCGAATGCGGGAGTGAAGAGGTGCCTTAAGCTGTCTATGACGGATGGTGTCCAACGTGTTTTTGGCATGGAATATAGGCCTATTAAGGATCTTAAAGTTTTAGCTCCTCCAGGATTCAAGGTTTCATTATTATTTTTTTCCTGATGATTTATGGTTTATGGAATTGGAGTATCTTTTTGTCATTGTCTTTTGTCATAAATAGTGATGATAATATGGAAGGTCTGAGATGTGTATTTAGTAATCTGCATTGGTAATTGTGAGGATGGTTTAGAAATATGGCAAAAATACTGATGGATTCTGTTAAAGGTTTTTGAGTGTGGCGTGACTATAGTTGTTGACCTGGATATAAGGTGTTTCATGTTTGAATGGCCAGCTAAAGAGAAAATAAGCTGATACATTAATTTTGTTGTGCAAATGTTATTGTCATGTTTATGCATCAGTGCTAGTTTCGTCAGAAAATTTCGAAGCATAATTCTTTTGTATTGTAGGTTGCCATCTGTAATGTACATATACGGCGTGGGCTTTTAATGTTGGTTCCTGAAGCTTTAGAAATTTTAGGAGGAGTGGTTGAAGAGTTGGATGCAGCACGTCAACGTCTTGCTGATGAGATAAATAAACCACCAAGGGGAAGAAGGTATGCTTTAGGTGTCTAGGATGTATTGAGCTTTCTGAAGATTTACAGCATCGTGCCTTTCTTATTACTATGCTTTTCAGTTTTTTTATTTCTGTCCCTCAAAAAGGAAAATCTGCTTTTAAATGTTATTGTATAGTGAAGTTCTCTGCATGTCTTAGCCTGACCATGCTCTTATTGCATAATTAGCTGTACCTTTTGAGAGTGGTTTATGGTTGAGATATTGGATTACCTACTGCAAGGCTGTGCATATGAAAGACTTCTTTAAGCAGAGGCATGTGCAAAAACCTAGACTAGGACTAATTCTTGATTTCATAGCATTCCTGGATGTGAAAATTTGGAGCTTATAGTAACAAGTTTTCCAGAGATAATTATTAATAGAGTTGATGATTGAGTTACACTGAGAGACTTTTTTTTGGGTTTTAGAATGGTTGTTTTCAAGTGTAGGCTTTTGATCTTGCTGGTTATTTTAGTTTCAATTCTTTTTAATTGGCCTGTTAGGTGAATTGAGTTCTGATCTTCAAGGGATCACTTGAGATCCAACTGTTTTTTCTTCTTTAAATGCAACTGATTTGCACTATTGTTATGCAGATCAAGGACTGGAGAGGTTCCTCCTTTAGCAATTAGAGCAACTCAGGCTGCATGGGCCCCTAATGGAGTCAATATTCCCAGTAGAACCAGTAACTCAGGTAATGTTCCTGGGCATACAAATACCGCAGCGGATGATCTTCAGAACACCAATGGTTCTGGTAATGCCCTGGGACGCACCAATAGTTCTGTCAAAGTTGTTCAACATACTGATAGATCCACATTACAAGTTGCAACACCCTTTCAGGAAGATGTACGAGGTTGGCCTGCTTTCTTTCTTCTTCTTGCAGTCTTGAGTTACTTTAACACGTAAATGATGATATAGCAAACTTTTGGGAGAATTTCAAGAGTAAATTACACTGTACATGAAGTAATCTTGTGTTTTCGTTTTACTGTCTTCAAATGTATAATAGGGAATAAATAAACTCGTGAATTAACTATTACTTTCATGCTTGGGATATAATTACCAAAAGGTTCACATTTTGGCGGTTTACAAGCCTGTTAATAGCTTTTATTGTATGCTGGAGTTTACATAATGTTCGCGTCTAATAAGAAGAATGTTTTTTTTTTCATGTTTTCTAGGTGCCAATTTGGTTGTATCTGGCACTGATACTAGTCAAAGGACTGTGGAAGAATGTGCTGTTCCAATGAGTGCAGAAACCACTATGTGTAATCTATCACCTAGTATTGTTTCTGATGTTGGGGAGATGCATATCAATGCTCCTATAAGTGGGGTGAATTCTGTGTCTAACCAACACTCTAATGATACTTTGGAGCAAGAGGATGTCTGCATGATTGATGAATTTGAACACCCCTTCATATTATCAAGAGACCGAGAAATCCCATTCACATACTTGGCTAGTTTGTCAGCTAAATGGGCAGCAATGAAGGAGAAAGAACCTTCTGTTAGAGGAAAGATCAAGGTGTGTAGTATCTCTCTTTTTGAGCATGTGTGCAAGTGTGTTACTCATCTGGTGCTTATATTTGCACATTGGCATTATGTGCTCTCCTAAAACAGGTTTGATATGGATTTTGACTGGCTTCATTTATTGCTCAACTGAATTTGGTGCAAGTCGCAGAAGTCTTAACTTCAGTATTCTGGGTTGGGTGCAAAGAATAGTATGTATAACTTGGATATTATGGAAAACAAAATATTGTTTTAAAAAGACAAACAGAATGAATGAGGTGTTTTTTGTTTTTTTTTTGTAGTTTCTTACTATTATTTTCAAAATAATACTAACATCTATTGCTGCTACTTAATTTTTAAGAAACATTTATGAAGAAAACCAACTAGCTGAGCTTTGTTAATGATTGATAACTATTTTATAAATGAATAGCTTTGCTCTTTAAAATAAAAATAAGTAGCTTTGTAGTTTAGAAGGTATCCAAAGAGCAACTCCCAGTAGGCTCTCAGTTCCAACCTAAGGTTTTGGATTATGTATAAATTCTTGTATAACTTTTTCTATGCCCGTGAAAAAGGACAATGATTCACATGCTGAAATACTTTAAAAAATATACTTGAATATGCTTTCATTTTTATGTTGATGAATGATGGAGGAACATGGTAAGGATGGTGTAACTCCTCTGCAGCCTACTGGTTTATTGTTTTATTTCATGCTTATAGTTTCCTGACTTTCAGGGGCCTTCTCTTGCTGTAATAGTAAATACTTGCACTTTGTAACCACAATGATACGAGTTTTAAGAACTATTTCACATGAATACCAAAGTGTGAGACTCTCAAAGCTGAGACTCTGGATCCCATTTTGGTGGGACTAGATTTAAATAGTAACCATAATAGTTTCAACACCTTTATTATGTTGCACGGAAATGTAAATTATTCTATTTCCATTAACCGAAGAAACTTTTTTATGGTGGTGCAGTCTTACATATCTGAATAAATTCCCATGAAAACAATATATAAGTTTTCTTTTTGATGTTATTTGAGCATATAATTGAAAGTACATATCAAACCTGTATAGTATCTGTACTTTCTACTGTTTCAGTGCTTTCTAATATGTTAACATAAAATTTTGCAGTGCTTCTTGACTGGTGTAAAGGGATTCCAATATAAGCAGAGGACGACATATGAGCTTCAGGTTTATGTTGATGATGGCAGCCTCATTTCTGAGATCCTAATTGATCACAATGTGAGTTCCAAGTTGGAGTTTTACCTTTTGATGATACGAGGTTAATTTTTTTTATAGTTTTACCAGTCATTTGTACTTTCAGGTAGTGCTGAAAGGAATCGGTTGTTCTCCTGTGGAGGTTACCACTGCTCTTTCTTCATCAGATAAAAAGAGAGCTGGTGAAATGAAGGAGACCCTGAGACAGTTTCAGATGTTCTTAGTGAATTTTGAGGTATTATATGTTAAACCTTTAATTATTTATGAATTTGAGCTTCATTGAAGAATCAGTCAAGTTCTTTTCATAGGAAGACTTCAATGTTCTTTGAATGTCGTGTTGTTGAATTTTTAAGCACGGTTTATTTTAGTTTACTCAATCTGGAAATACTTTGGTCCAGGGAACAATGCTCATAGAGATAAATGGAGCCTCTAAACTTCCTGTTGCACTTGAGATGAACCAAGGCTGTCCTCCTTCTGATGCATGGTTGCTTATGAGAAGACTGAAGTCCTTTTCTTCTTCCCTAACACCACAGCATTCCTCCATGGGACCTATTGATATATCACCGTAATGGCTTCACATGCGATGATGCTTAAAGGGAAATGAAAGTTGATTATGATCGAATTTTTTTGCTGCCTTTTCTGTTAAAGGAGGAACCTTCTCTCAGCATGGTTATGCAGATTCCTAGATCATATTTGTGCTCACTCACCAGGCACCTATAAGATAGCCTGAAATTTTTTGCAGCGACTGGGAAAATCATGGTCTCACCTGATATCATCGATTGAGATTATTTGCCACATGTATATATGGCTGAGAAGGTGAATGTTGCTGACACTTTACCAGGCATGATATTGCATCATGTGGTTTTCATGAGACTTGTGTGTTGCTGCTGATCTTCTCAAAGATGGTCATCACATTAAGTCATTTGTTTATGGATGGGTGAAACTATGAACTGGAGATTTGCCAATTGTGCCCAGAAGAGATGTACATGAAATCTCATCTTTGTAAAAATGCAAAGCCACTCATATCTAAGGGAGGGGAGAGGATTATCCGATTATTAACGAGACAAGGAGAAGCCACTGTTTGCTTCATTAACTTTTAGACGAGGTACACTCACGCAACTCCATTAACTTTCCTTTTGCTCTTATTTTCTAAGACTCTCGGATGTCTTTTTGGGTTTTCTTAGCATAACTCCTCACATTCTCTGTAACATGCCATATTTGTAAGTGGATATAAATTTCTGTAAAATTATCATAGATTTCCAGTAAAGTTCAACCATTGCTCTAAAATAAACCATTCATGATATCCTCATAAATTTATCACTTATTTCTTGAGACAGATACATAATTTCTAGACTGGCATTATGCAATACAAGACTAGTTAAGGAAACTTATATGATACAACCATACATGATGCAAGAAGCTTCCGTTATGGATTCAGGGCACAAGGTTAAAATGTTATAGATGCAAGACCGAACTTCATTTAGTTACTAGATGGAGGATCTTGTCAAGATTAAAAATAAACGGTTGCTCCACTTTACTATATCAGGGAAAAGGTGCCTGAAATAAATTATGGAACGGTACCAAGCTGGTTCAACCAGGTATTTCTCTCCTCGGCATTCACCATCTACAATTGCTTTGGCACACTCTGTGGTAGACTCCGCTGGCATCGGATTTATCATTGCCTAACAAGCAATTCAATCCTGTTATAAGTGGAAGCATAAAGTTGAAGACGACTTTTAACAACATAATTGTATCATGGGTATGGAAATTTACCCTTCACATTTCTTCATCTAATTTCAATTTGCCTTGCTGGTTTAGGAATTTTTCTTGTGTCATTTCTGACTGATCAATCCAGGAATAACAATTGTTATTCCGATCTCTGATCCTAATTCTTCCCTGTCTCATACATGCTATACACTGCTTTAATTGCCTATAAACATTGTGAAAACAGAATGGATATTAATTGAAGTAACAAACACAGATTTGAAAGATGTAGATGGAAAATCTTACATTATAGAAGCTTAGTCTTGGGATAGGTAGAAATGCGGCAACAGAAGCAATTACTACAATCCTTCCATTTTTCCTTTTTAAGTGCGGAATTTCATAGTAGGTGCAATACACTGAGCCCCAGAAGTTTGTGTCCTCTACGAAATGAAAAATTAGCATAGAAAATGCATGGAGACATGAGTATTGATGGGATCCCATTCCTTGTTCATCTGAAAAATGGGAGGGTCGTTTTAAGGGTTTGTACTTTGTATGCCATGGCTGGTGCAAAAGGAGTGACATCATGGGCGTCTTCGAACACGCCCACTGTTGCAACCCCAGCGTTGGCCACCAGATGATCCACTGTTAGCAAAGAAAACCCATCAAGAGTTTATCATTTTAGTGCATTTGAGTTCCCAAAGCGAATCGAAATCGATTGATACTGCTAGCTCAGATCTTCTTGGATGGTCTACTAACAGTGATCAAAGTGCTTCACTGTTGCATCTATAAATCTTTCACAATCTTCGTCCTTGGTAACATCGCCAGGGATAAAAATAGCTTCAGGTGATCCAATCAGCTCAGCCATGGCAGCGACTTGTATCAGACGTCCCTTTCTTCTTGCAACAAGGGATATACAAGCTCCTCTCCCAGCATACTCAAATGCTATGCTAGAGACTTCCATCTAGTAGCAGATTATATGGACTTGATGTAGGTTTGATTTGGAGGAACTTTGATCATGGAGTGATCATGAAAGTGCTGATATGCAGGAGCTGTAATTTGATTAACATTTCCGACTAGATGGGAGAGGTCCAAAACTCAAGCTTTTGGTTTTCTTTTTTGACTGTATGGCAAGCTACAGTATTGGAAGCAGGAATTATCATCGCAAGAGAGAAAGGAGGTTTACTTATAAAGCAAAAAAATATTGTTGTCGTGTTTCGAACTCCCTTCGAGTTTCTCCAAAAAGATTGACAGCCTTATTAAAGCTGGTTTTGGTGGGACAAATCACTGGAGGATAGGAAGATATATCGAAAGAGTTGGAATGTCCTTACCAAGTCCAAGCAAGAAGGTAGCATGTTTCATGGAAATGGAGTCTTTAAACAACACACCATTTGATCCTGTCACGAGCTTTATTCATAGTCTGGTTTCTTTTTACTCGAAACAGAACAAAGAAAGTAGTAAACGTGGAATATCTCGGCAGAAATTTGAGTGAAAAATTCAAAATAACCTGAGATGCGAGATGAAATTTATTCCATTATATTCTGTTGTTTTTTTTTATTTGTTATGAGATATACCGGTTATTCTAACCGGAATAGAATGAAATTATCAAACATTCTGAATTTTCAGAGGAATAAAAAAATGAAACAGAGTCACTGCTTGAGATCTGGAATTAAAGCTGAAATGCGCAAGGCATATTTGACGCCTGTTAAGTGAGATACAGAAGCTCATGCTAGTTGCTCTTCTTGGTACTCTGAGCAACCAATATCCTGTGGAACCACCACTCCAGCACTTCAGGGCAAAGGACTTTCATCAGAAACGTAATCCTTGCCCAAGACGGCTCTACCAAGTACCTGTCTCCTCGACAAGCACTGTCCACGATTGCTTTAGCACACCTTTCGGTCGACTCGGCCAGAACAAAGTCCATTTGACCCTGTTTAAAAAAATTGTTAGAAAATCAAATTGCGCGGACGAATTAATGTAGGTAGAACTTGGACCTATTATACATTCATATATATATATATATATATATATATATATATCACATGTTTTTTTCTAGATTGAATTCATGGTGAAATTCCATTACCAAAAAAAAAAAAAACATCATGCAAGGATTCAGAAGTACACAGAGGAGCATTCATATGTTATTTGTCCGTTTAGTTCCTTCAGAAATACCTTTGATAAAAAATCGCCTTGGGTCATTTCTGACTCAACTACACCAGGAGTGACGATTGTTATTCTAATATCCAAACCAAATTCAGCACGTAGTGTCTCATAAAAACTTGTTATGGCTGCTTTGCTTGCCTGATGCCATTATAATATTGATTAGTTACTCTAAAAATGACTGACTGGGTGCAACATATTAATTTCAAGGACATGTCTTACAGAATAGAAGCTCATCCTGGGCACTGAGCACCATCCAGCAATTGAAGAAATCCCTACAATCCTCCCTTTACTTTTTCTTAGGTGTGGAATAGCGAAATGGGAGGCGTATACGGAACCCCAGAAATTTGTGTTCTGCAAAAGGCACCAAAATGGATCCTTTCAGAAAATATTCTGGCATGGAAAAATGTCTAAACATGAATAGCTTTGAACCTTTAAGTTGGTCAGTAAGTAATTCCCAGATCACACCCTACTTTAAGATTTTAGAGGTATACTTAATTTTCCTATTTCTAAATGACCTTATATTTTAGTTGCAGTTGTGTAACGGCGCATGTTAGGAACCAAGAAATGTCAACGGTTGCGTTAAAAAAAACATACCATAATTGTTGCAAAATCTGATATTTGCTTGCAATCCTCAAACATGTCAATTTGAGCAACACCAGCATTGTTCACCAGATGATCCACTATTGCATAAACCCGGTGAGTCATAGTAAAACAACGACTTGTATGAAAAACCTTGCACGTAAACTCAATCTGAAAGAAGATAAAAGATCCTTACACTTGCCAAAATGATTCATTGCCTCATTAACAAACCGCTCACAGTCTTCAACCATCGAAATGTCAGTGGCGATGACTATAACATCCGGTGACCCCAGCTCCCGGGCCTTATCAGCTACTGCTCGAAGACGCTCCTCTCTTCTAGCAGAGAGGGCTAAACAGGCTCCTCTCCTAGCATACTCGTATGCAAGATACTTACAAAAACGACAAAATACAGTTAGAGCATTAAACAAGCAGTATCCCAGTAATAATGGTAACAATATTCCAAATCTTTAGTCTGCAAAATATGATAGGCATTTACTTCTGTGCAGAGAACGTATACCAACCTCGCCAATGCCTGAAGATGCACCGGTGATTAGAACTACTTTTCCTGCCACCTTTTCGCTATTTATTGATCTTTTTATGCGACTTATAAACTTGGAAACAAGAAAATACGGAAAGAAGAGAAGTAGCAGAATCAATGTTATAGGAGGAAGTACAATGTTCAGGACCTTGTGAATCAAATCCATGCTGTGGTTCGGTAAGGTCGGAGAGAAAAGACCAAAACACAGTAATTTCTGTTTCTTGTGTAGCTGAGCTCAGGTTCACGAAAATATTCGTCCTGGCCGTGGTTGCTCTGTATAAATATATAATAACAACATTTCCCTTCAAAATAATAAGCATATATCCCCAAATGATTTTAAACAAGGCAAGAGGAATTTAATGCCGATCCCAAAATTTGAATTCAAACCTCCTGTTCAGATATCAATAATATAATTTCCTAACATCGCTGATATTTGTCAAAAATGTAGCTGTTGCCTATCTATCTATCTATAAAAGCGCGCTCCTCCATATCTAGGAAAAGCAATAAAAATAAAAGCAATACTTTTTTTTCTTATCGTGTCCCTGATTGCCATATAGAATTTATTTGATATTGCAAAAATAATTGTATTTTATTTGAAAATATATTAATTTTTTTAAATTTATTTTTAATATAAATACATTAAAACAATCTGAAAATACAAAAAATAAGTATACCTCCTAAATAATGTTAAAAAAGGCAAGGGATTTGACGTAGATCCCAACCTCCTGGGAATGTTGAAAACTCAAGTTTTTATTCTTTCATATTCAACATTTTTAAATTTTGCATGCAAAGGCTCTTATAATCCAACAAGCAGGGGGGAGGCAAAGGGGGCAAGCAGGGGCCGGGCCCCCTGCAATATATGCAATATTTTTTTTTTCTGTATTAGGTAATTAGATAATTAAATATGAGGAGGTGTTATATTTTTTATTTTAGAGAGGTGGGCCTCCTAAATTAAGTGTGATTTTATTTTTAATTTTTTTTTAATTTACTCTTGACCTACATGGAAAAGAAAAAAAAATATAAAGACATTACTTTGTGAAATAAATAACAACGTCACCAATTTACCCTAATATAAATCCTGCAGCCGATTAAAAACATAAATCGCGAGCAAAATTTTTCTACAAAAAGATTGAAGGAGAGCTACTAATTAATTTATCTTTCATCAAACAAAACAAGGTAACTTAAATTTAAAATATACTTTTGTTTTGTTTTGAGATGTTTGTTAATAATTTGATGAGGTTTTTTTAATAATTCTATCATTTTTGTTCCTTTTTTTTTCAGATCTGCTAGTTCTACCAATTGTTTTTTGAATTCTTGTTATAGTGATTTTTTTTCTAATTAATTAGATATATTTTATTGATTTGTTTTGATTATGCTTGGATTTTTTTTATGTTTTGTTTTGAGCAGAACCGCCAAAATTATCAATTTTTTCTTACGATATATGTTTTGATTTTAGGTTGAACCATGAATAAAATAAGAAGAATTGATTCTTTTTTTGAAAAAAAAAAGAAAAAATATTGATAACTCACAGCCTACTGAACGAGCTTTTTCAGCGATAAATATTGTTAAAACAAGATTTCGCAATCGGATGGAAGATGATTTTCTTGCAAATTATTTGATTGTCTATATAGAAAAAGAAATTGCTGAAAGATTCACAATTGATATGATAATTAATGATTTCTATTATATGAAAGAACGACGAACACAATTAAAATAAATATGTAAGAATCATTCTTTATTATTTCTTGCTTTATTTCAAAGTTTATCAAACATAAATAATGTTTCGTTTTAGCTAATGTTTCTTATATACTTTGTATATTTATATTTGATAGGTATAAAGACCAATAACATTAAAGTGATGGATATATTATGAAAATGAAATTAACTTCATTATTTTGACTCAATTTGGTTTTGCTCCAAACCTTTTACCCTATACAAATGTCATTATATGTTTGTAGTAAGTTATTTGAATAAAACTAAATTATATAGGTTTTGTTTTATAACTCATGTATAATAAATTAAAATAAATATTATATCTTATTATATTAATTTTGACCTCCCCTAACAAATAATTATAGCTCCGCCCCTGCCAACAAGGATTCTAAACATAAACCACTAAGTAATTTTTCTGAGCTTCATAAACGACTCTAATTTGATGGTATCTTCTTCTATATTTTCTTTGCAAAGGATATATTGGTTTTCAAAATCCTACAATTGTATATAACTTGAAATATATTTTTAAATTGATTTTAATTCAATAATCTATGAATTACTGAAACCAGATCTTCTGAGACAAATTTTGCTATGCAGAGAATTTCTTGCTTTTGTTGGCAAGAGGTCAAAATCTTAGCAAATACTTTTTTTAATCTTCTTTCATGCGCGAAGTAAAGTTTATAAACTATATTTTTTTTTCCTTCGTGAGAATACATTTTATTGTTGGCTAAAATACTTATGGTTTCAATTCCTCAGTGCGTCCATCTTTATTTCTCCAACTAAGATATTTTTTAAGCAAATTAGAGTCTATTTTTCCCCGCGAACAAATAGTAAACTAATTTTTTGTAGCTTTCCCAGATAATTTTTAGATATCAGACAATCGGTCATGCTTGCAAACAATGGTAACCTTACTGTTGCAGCTATGGCGTCTAGAGGATTAAAACTAGTCCAAAGCTACATATGACTTCCAAAGCTATAAAATCATGGTCTTCAGCACCATGTAGTAGAAAACCAAATCCTTCAACAAAAGCAAAGGGTCAAACAGAGGTTGGAGGAAGTGGTTGTTCTCATTGTGGAAACTTGAAGCATGCTCGTGAAAATTAGATGCTTACATCTACCAAAATAATTCACTGTTTCCTCAACCATTTTTCTACAACCATCCACCCTCTGAACATCTTACAAGGATCACGATGACATCAGGAGAGCCGCCGTACCTGGTTGTTTCTGCAACTTCAGTGAGGCTTCTCTCTCTCATGGCTATGAGAGCTAAGCAGGCTCCTCTACTAGCATACCCACAAGCCAAATGATGCAGCAAAAAGAAATATCCTATTCTTAAAAAAAAAAATCCCAATAAACGTTTCTTATTAGTAAATTCTATAAAAGTTAAACTATCAATATAAATACCCACAATATCCAACCTTGCAAGAGAACGAAGAGAACAGAGGAGAAGAGAGAGGAGAGAAACGAGTCACGACAATTGTCAAGAGAGAGGAATTACATGAAATGATTTGGTTAGCCATGAATCACAGGAGAGAACGAGATACGGGGCAGGGGAGGTGTGGCAGAAACAAAAATCAAAAGGGAAAAAAATATTTTAGCTTTAGGTCAAGTTTCTATTTATACCATTTTTTTAGTTGGTTTAAATTCAATGCAGTCAGTTTCAATTTTCTGAAACCAAAACCGAATCAAATCAAGTGATTTTTCTGGTTCTTAAATCGGTTTCTTCGTTTTTCTCTCGCTATGGTTTTTTTAGTTTTCTTGGCAAGTCATTTGTTTTGAACACCCCTGTTCCTCCCGTCTTGAAAACCAAGGACACTAGAAACATGTACTCCGTTGATTGCTACACTTCCTTCGATTAACTCCTGGTTACTAATTAGTATCTATTTTCCTACTGCTCAATCTTCCTGGCTAGCACCACCTCTCGATTCAATCAAAATCAATTTTGATGGCGTATTTAATTAGGCTGCAAATCAGGGTGCTTTTAGGCTTGGTGTTGAAGGTACCTTTTTAGCTCATGCAAATGACCCTGCTGTTTTAGGATCTCTTGCTTTGAGAACTGCAGTTCATATGGCCTTAAGTTTACATGAAGAGAGAACGAGATGCTAAATCTTTCATCGAGACCATTCTCCCAAGTTCTTTCCATAATACTTCCAGCTAATTTAATCCTCCAAGACGCTGCTGCCGCTTTAGGAGGACCGCGAACAATCGTTTTTTATTTTGTCAAAAGATGTTGTGTTGTACATGCTGAGTTAAGCATAAAAAGATCCAATCCTGATGTGCAAAGTTGAGCAGACCTATGAAAAACATCAATGATGTTTTGATTTATTTGCAATATTATGAGATGAAGATGGTTGATGAGTTAGAAAAATGCAAGATGGATGTCTATGCAAAATCCATCTTTAGTATTCAGAGGAATAAGAAATGAAACAGAACCACTGCTTGAGATCTGGAATTAAAGCTGAAACGCCACAGGCATATCTCGATGCCTGTTAATTGAGATACAGAAGCTCATGCTAGTTACTTTTCTTTGAACTCTTAGCAACCAATACCATGTGGAACAACCACTCCAGCACTTCAGGACAAAGGACTTTCAGCAGAAACGTCATTCTTGCCCAAGACGGCTCTATTAAGTATCTATCTCCTCGGCAAGCGCTGTCCACGATTGCTTTAGCACACCTCTCGGTCGACTCCGCCGGGACAAAGTCTATCTGGGCCTGCAGAAAACGCCATTTAGAGAATTGTTAGAAAATCAAGTTGTGTTGATCAATTTTGGTAAAACTTGTATCCAAAGGAAATGTCCTACTTATACTTGAGGGACATTCATATGTTAATAAAGGGACATTCATATGTTATTTCTCCATTGAGTTCCTTCATAAATACCTTTGACAAAAAATCGCCTTGGCTCATTTCTGACTCGACTACACCAGGAGTGACGATTGTTATTCCAATATCCGAACCAACTTCAGCACGTAGTGTCTCGTAAAAACTTGTTATGGCTGCTTTGCTTGCCTGATGATGCCATTATAATATTGATTAGTCACTCTAAAATGGCTGAGTGCAGCATATTTCAAGGACATTTCTTACGCAATAGAAGCTCATCCTAGGCACTGTGAACCATCCAGCAATTGAAGAAATCCCTACAATCCTCCCTTTACTTTTTCTTAGGTGTGGAATAGCGAAATGGGTGGTGTAAACGGAACCCCAGAAATTTGTGTTCTGCCAAAGGCACCAAAATGGATCCTTTTAGAAAATATTCTGGCATGGAAAAATGTCAGAAACATGAATAGGTTTGAGCTTTTAAGTTGGTAAGTAATTCCCAGGTTACAACAGGGAGTCACCCTACTTTAAAGAGAGATGAGGAGTGAGCTCAAAACTCTTGCTGTCAAGGAATATCAAATGCATTTACTTAAGTTCAACAGCTTGTGATGGAAAATTCAGAGTTATACTTAATTTTCCTTATCTAAATGACCTTATATTTAGTGGCAGTTGTTTGACAGAGCATCGTCAGAACCTATAAGTATTAACTGTTGCACCAAAAAGCATACCGTAAGTGTTGCAAAATCTGATATTTGCTTGCAATCCTCAAACATGTCAATTTGAACAACACCAGCATTGTTCACCAGATGATCCACTATTGCATAAACACCATGAGTCATGGTAAAACAACTTCTTTTATGAAAAAATCTTGCACATAAATTGAAATTGAAAGAAGATAGAAGGAGATCCTTACACTTGCCAAAATGATTCACTGCTTCGTTAATAAACCTCTCAGAGTCTTCAACCTTCGAAATGTCAGTGGGGATGACTATAACATCTGGTGAACCCAACGCCCTTGCCTTATCAGCAACTGCTCGAAGACGCTCCTGTCTTCTAGCAGCAAGGGCTAAACATGCTCCTCTCCTAGCATACTCGTATGCAAGATACTTACAGAAATCACAAAATACAGTTAGAGCATTAAACAAGTAGTATCCCGGTAATAATTGTAACAAGATTCCAAATCTTAATTTAGTCTGCATAATATGATAGACATTTACATCTGTGCAGAGAATGTATACCAACCTCGCCAATGCCTGAGGATGCACCGGTGATTAGAACTACTTTTCCTGCCACCATTTCGCTATTTATTGATCTTTTTATACGACTTATGAACTTGGAAACAAGAAAGGACGGCAAGAAGAGAAGTAGCAGAATCAATGTTATAGGAGGAAGAACAATGTTCAGGACTTTGTGGATCAAATCCATGCTGTGCTTCAGTAATTAAGGTCGGAGAGAAAAGACCAAAACACCGCTACTTCTATTTCTTGTGTTGCTGAGCTCAAATTCTCGAAAAGATTTGTTGCCGATTTAAAAACTTCAGCTTGAAAGGTTCTCCTGCAGTAGTTGAACGTGATTAACAATGAACTAAAATCAGGTTTCTCGAGATTCCCGGATCAAAATATAAAATATTAACAGTCTGGACAAACAAATATTTGATACCCTAAAAAACTATAATCTGAACTTTGACCCTTATGCTCCACATTCATGCAAATGTGTTCAATTGAGCAATGCAATAATTGAAAAAAGAAAGAAAGAACAAATCCTAAATGAAACTTGAATGGACAATCGTTAATATGGCGTATACATATAATCCAATAGTGACATAGCTCTTGGATAAGAACCGGCAATAAAACAGAATGAAAACAGAGATAGTGCAAGAGTGAGAGAGCACATACCAGGAAGCAGAAAACCGCTCTTCTATCAGTTCCTCTGTATTTGGGAAAAAGCGATAAAAAATAAATTCAATATTTTGTTTCTCGTCCTGGCCTTGGTTGCCCTGTATAAATATACAATAACAATATTTCCCTTAAAAACAATAAATATTATTATTAACAAAACACTAAAGGGCAAAACACTAAACAGTATTGTTAAATCATTATAGCGTGTTCACAAAATACAATTTATAAAAATATTGTTTTGTGTTTTTATTTTTTATTTAATTTTTTTTAAAAAAATTTACCCTTTAAAAACCTATTTTGGATTTTGTTTATATATATATATATGAAGGTTGTCTAAAATGTACTCCATGAATAACAGCCAGACAAGTGACGGGACCAAAAAGGCTGGTTCTTGTGTTAAATTCAATCATAAAACTTAATTTTTTTTCGTTTTTTTTAGATTTTTTTGATGAGTCTTATAAACAAAACTCAATCTCAATCTCAACCACAAAAACAAAAACACCCTAAATGTTGCAGCAAAAAATGAGGGTGTGTTTGTTGAAGTTTCTTACTTCAGGGATATCTCTATATGAGCAGCACACCTTCATGCATTGCAGCATATAAGAATTCACGTTTCTGGAGGTGAGAAGTTGCCGCAGATTTCATGCCACTCCGCTTAGAAACACCATTTTAAAACTCGATCCGACCACCTGACTGGTTGATATTTCTACCCAGTAAGTCGGCATTT
>Ga0325411_1004123_pt1 | contig 16351 bp, 8 predicted proteins | sample PopdelMetagenome_13_FD_206181 | JGI IMG/M metagenome (GOLD analysis project Ga0325411, IMG submission 206181) | Populus deltoides microbial communities from Bellville, Georgia, United States - Xylem-PdIQD-R4 | ecosystem: Host-associated > Plants > Phyllosphere > Stem > Wood/Secondary xylem...
CAACTTGTAATATTAGTTCACATAAAAAGGATATGCAACATTATGATATCTTGTTTGGGTTATTCTATGGTTTAATTACCCTTTCTTCTTTTTTCTGATTGTAGATTGAGCCTAGTTGATATGTAGATTTACTTCTCATTTTATTATAGACTTAGCCTAGTTGGTAGAGGATCCCTTACTATTAAGATTTAATTACCTTTTTTTTTATTCTAAATTTTATTTTAGAAAATCTAACATTTTTTTAGCATAATATCTACATATTTTTAGCATATTTTTAGCATATCTACATATTTTTAGCATATTTTTAGCATTGATTTTGTGCATGGTTTTTCATTTATTTTTTTTAAATTAGGTTCTTTGAATCTTATTGATGATTTGAATCTTATTTATAGTTTTTTATTTTATTTTTTCTATATCCTATATGTATTAATTTCATTATTTGTAGTTATTGTTTTTTTGTCACGCACACAATCTTTCTTTAATAATTATGTTAAATTAATTCTTTGAATTCCTTGAATTGAAATATTTAAATACTTTACATATTTGTGTGAGTTTCCTTTATGATAGTCTTATATTTTAAATATTTATGATGATTCCTTTTTTGTTGTGCATGCATTTTTTCGGCAATTAAATTTTCTTTTCTGCGCTTTCCATTTATGATAGATTTATGTTTCAAGGATTAATTATTTTGATATGTTTTTAGTAAGTCTTTAATTTATTATTTTTATATATAATTATTTTGTAAAGTCTTAATTATATGTCTATATACAAATTATTTACTTAAGTAGTACGTAGCGTTCTCTATATAAACGTAGTCGCATCTAACAATGTATCAAAAAACCAATATAATTCTTTCTTTTTTCAATTTTCTTCAGAGAACATAGTTTTCAAAGATAATAATATTGCAATGAGGTCATATCGGCTCACCTCTCTGTTCATCGTCTTGGCCATGACATCTTGTAAGATCTTTTTTCCCCATAATTTAGTTTGTTTAACCATCTCACTCGTGAGTAAATTCATAGCATTGTTACCAATCTCCGGATTCGTATCTTCATCTTCTTCTTCTCCTTTCTTTCTTTCTTTCTTTTTTTTTTTGTTAGAAAGATAGAATGGTGATGATCTTCAATATTATTTTTTAAAAAAAATTAATATTTTGAGACTCAAGCTTTTAATTTTTTAGTTCTGTAATTTATCCAAGTCCTTTTAATATATATATGTTCTTCTATTTTTCTTCCAAAATTGTAGAATTATAATCAAATATCAACACAATCAAAGAAGACGATATTTACCTCTTCAATATTCACTGTCAAATTCATTAAAATAATATATTTTATGTGATCAAAAGGCAGCAATATTATGATAGATTAAAAATCCTTGAACTTTATATATTATTTATATAACATAACAAATCCCAGAACTTTATAATCTTAATAACAAAAAGAGTCTTATTTAATTGCAGGCTTGTTGTCCACAACTGAGGCAAGAAAGGCAGGACGTTGCCAAAATGACAACGACTGCGTCAATGTTTGTGAGAAAGGATGCGCAGTCTGCACATGCGTGCCTGCCTTCAAGCAGTGTGAATGCGGAAACTTTCTCCCAAAGCTTATTCCTGCTGAGGCAATTTTGGGAGAGTCTTCTAGGCACAACAATGACAACGGAATACATTGATTGTTTGATGTATACGCAATAAGCGAAGAAACTAATAACTTTCATACTATTGAAAGATATAAATCTCTTATTACTTATGGATGATAATATAACAAAATACACAATTAAAATACAGTGGCCGTTAAATAAGCTTTATATTATAATATCTAAAATAGTATTTAGTTATTATCTTGGGATAAAATAAACTATAGAAAATTATTATGCACGACTGATCATATTGTTGTGAATATTTTAGTTTTATTTTTTGCTAAAAAAAAGAAGCATAGAACAGTCTTCAAGCATGTTTTTTTTTTCCCATAGTCAGCAGGGGCCTCTATCAGATCTAACTAACTAAAGCAGCGAGAGCAAAAATTGAGTAGAAAATCTTTTTCTCCCAAAATCGGGCAGCCTATGTCGCTTATTATAGAAAGAAATCATGTTAGACAATGTCCTAGGTGTCGTAATATTCTCATCAACTGTAACTTAAAATGCTGTCTATGGCTATGCCACATCTCTTACATTCAGCAGTTTTCAAACTATTTCCTAAGCTATAGGCTGGACAGAAAACAATCGTCACAATCAAAGTAGTATGGTTCTAAGCACAGCGAATATTACCAGGAGCAACTTAATATCCTATTTGAATCTGAACCAATTACCTCTGGCTAAGAGGATGATGAGATTCTCCTCTTTTCGGCTGTTGGAGTCTCACCACCCTTCATGTCTGGCACATCTTGTTCCGGGTCATGATCGCCATCAGTGCTAGTTCTAGCTAGCTGAGCAACATTAGATATTTGAAGCCTAAAAGGAAGCTAAAACCAGTAAGATAGGTTTTTTTTCTGTATCGTTGGCAAGCTATTTCTATTTTGCGAGAAACCAAATCATTTATTTTTTTCCTTGAAAAAAAAGGGTACTGCAACATGTACAAACTCTGCATCGAACCTGGTTTGAATATCATCAATTTTGAAAGGCAACTGCCTTCTGGTCTGGTTAGGTTCATCTGTGGAGATTATTGATTATAACAAAGAGCTTGTCGACAACATGGATTCAGGTGTTATCTTTAATGTGGGAGTTCGGTTTGCTAGGGTAACTGGGCTACTGAGTGGTATTGTTCGGCCCACCTCCTCCTTCTTCTCTCCCTTTGCCTTTTCTATCTTCTCCTTCTCCAGTAGATAAAAACAACTTATTTTTACTATTATCAACAATTACCTTCTCCAATTAGGAGCCAATACTATACATTTCCCTTTTATACCAAGATATAAGTATTACACCTTTTATCATGGACAACATTCTATCATATTGCCATGGCATACTCAACACTATTTATCCATGATTACACATATTTGTAATCACCACATTACACTAAAAAATTTTAAAATATTTTTTGTTTGTGAAAAACAAAATAAAAGAGCATTTATCCATGATTACCTTCTATCTTCATTCAACCATTTCAGTTTGTAGGGGTATTGGAGTAATTTTTTTTATTTTAAGCTATAACTTATCCTTCACTTTGATTGACACTACATTATCGCAGCTATAGAAGAAAAACTATAGTTGTGGAGACTGTTTTTTGAAGAGAAAAAACACGTATTTTTTTTTAATTAACGTGAGCAAACACACTCTAGCAGTACAATAAAAGATTGCATATTTATAGACATATATTCACTAGTTTTCTATGTATACGCAAGGCAAATCTCATCTTTATGTTAATGAATGATCTGCACATTGTGTATTAAGGCTAGAATTATGATTTTGTATATTCTTTGAAGGCAGATTCTGATTAATATGCAATCACTCATGTAACTATTGTATTCGTATCAATTTAGACTACCATGTTGGCTTAGAGTTTGTTGCTTTTTGAACCTTTTTCTCTCCTAACATTTCTCCACTAATATAGGCCATGTTGCTTACAGTAGGGTGTGAGAATTTGTTTCTCCCATAATCTTGAGTCACCTTATCACTTCATCTACCCACACCATGATTCATGTCATCAGAATGTGTATTGTTAACAGCGACCACCATCGATTATTAAATTGCATAACTTATCATTAATAGTACAAGTTGTTTGGAAGATTCTAGATTACAACCAATTTTGTCCTGAATCACCTTTGGGTGACAGCATGATCTTTTAGACAACCAGCGTAGTATCGTCATTTCCATTCAAAATCTCTTCACTGCTATTAGAATCATCATAAACTGGATCAACCATGCCATAAATAGGCTCCTCCATCAACTTATTCTTTTCCATATGACTTTCTGGTTTGTCGTTATACTTATTTGCTAGATGCCCCAATTCACCATAACTAGTATTGATTAGCCAAGGATTGTTGAAATCCAACCAGAAATTTTGAAGAGAATGTTAATTTTATTATAGAAGAGGAGAAAGAATCCACCATATTACCAGTCATGATAATCAAATGCAAGCTGAAGAAAACATGTGTTATCTAGACAATGGTGTCAAAAATCACATTTATGAAGATAATGACATGTGTATAGAGCTTGATGAATCAATTAAAGGTAATGTCATCTTCGCGGATCATTCAAAGGTTTCCATCAAAAGCAAAGGTACAATTCTCATTAGATTAAAAAAAGACAGTCATCAATTTATTGGTGATGTTTACTATATCCTAACTGTAAAAAACAATATATTGACTTTGAGACAATTGTTGGAGAATGATTAAGAGATTAAGATGAAAGATCATACTTTAACATTACTTGATATTTATGGAACTATAATTGCAAATGTAACCATGACAAAGAATAAAATATTTTTTTATATATAGACATAGATACAGATGTGCCTAAATGTTTAAAGGCATGTGTGAAATATGATTCTTGGCTTTGGAATATCAGACTTGGGCATATAAATTTTTATAGCTTGAAGATGATGGCACAAAATGAAATGTCAAAGGGTCTATCATTCATTATACATCCAAATTAGTTATGTGAAAGATGTTTAGTGGGCAAAAAATTCCACAAAAGTTTTTCAAAGGAATCTACATCTAGAGGAAGTCAACCCTACAAAAGATACATGCAAATATATGTGGTCTTATTCAACCATGCTCATTCGGTAAAAATCTATATTTTCTACTTTGTATTGATGACTATAGTAGAAGAACATAAGTATACTTTTTAAAATAAAAATCTAATATATTTAATTGTTATAAAAAGTTTAAGACATTAGTTGAAGAAAAAAAAGGTTATTATGTAAAATTACTTGAGATATATAGGGGGTGAATTTAGTTCTAATGAGTTTAATGATTTTTTTATGAAGATCGTGGTATAAAGAGACTCCTAATAGTTCCTAGATCACTATAACAAAATGGCATAGTGAAAAGAAAGAACATGAGCAATCTTAACATGGTAAGAAGCATGCTCAAAACCAAGAAGATGTTAAAAGAGTTTTGGGCTGAAGCTGTAGATTGTGTTGTTTGCTTGTCAAATAGGTGTCCTACAAAAGGTTTGAATGGCATGACTCCATAAGAAGCATGAAATGAAAAAAAAAAACGCATTGACACAAGATTTCATTAACTACAAGATTGTATTATAAACAAGAAAGTTGAAGTCAAGCATGTAAAGACTCAATATCAAATTGCAGATATTTTCACAAAGCCATTCGAAAATGATTTTTTGCCAAGATGAGAGATATGTTGTAAGTTATAAAGAAATTAAGTTTAAAAAAGATGTTAAAAGTAAATCAGATTTTGATTTTTCTGAAAAATAGAAAAAACAGTTTACCAGTTGGGAACTGGTCGATCATTCAGAAACGGTCGACTGGTTAAATCGGCAGAATATGTTTCCTGTTCAGATTAGGTTTTTCTTTAATTAGTAGTTTAATTCTTTATTTCTCTAGGACTTGAGACTTATAAATAAGTTTGTAATCAAAAATATAATTAATAGGTGTTAAGAGGAATACACAAGAGAAAATACACTTAATAAGATTGTCTCAAATATCTTCTTCATGTTATTTAGTTTTGCTTATTGCATTGTTTTCCATACTAGTTTTTCTTCCAAGAGTGGAAGGGTTCGATTTTCCAACCCATGTCTCAACAACTTTCCTTTTATCAACACAGCTGGGATTAACTTCTAAGCACGGTTCTTCCGTGACTTTGATGGAGAAGGCTGAGCATTTAATTTCAACATGAGTAGTTCTAGCAATGTAATCCCTCAGGGCAGTAACAATTAGAATTCTACCAGCATCAAACTTAAGCTTCTTGAATGTTGAATGGTATATCGTAATTTATCTACAAGATAAAGAGCTGATAAATTGGAAAAAAATCTGTCCCAAACATGAAGAGGAACACCCTCAACACGAAACAAAAGAAAACGTTCAGTGGCAATAAGGTCAGGTTCCCATGGTTTCACCACATCAAACCACTAAGAAAGCCATTCACACCTTTCATCTATCATACCATGCAAAAGACCACAACTATCAAAGGTGAGCAAAACAACATTACCTCCCATGGGTCTTGGAAGACAACAGGAGACTCCTTCCATGGAGAAATACTCATGAACATTCGGGATAGTCTCAGGTGATCTAGCATATGCAACTGCACTACGAGATGACCACTCCATATTTCCCTCAACCACATCAAACGTCAGGTTTTGATTGAAGTCGTTATATGCAGGAGAAGACTTATCATCACCCAAAACCGATTGTTTCTTGTCTCTTCCCCTTCTAATCACCTCCACGAAGGACCTGTGGTCGCTGAAAGAATCTAAGTAGGGAAGGTGCTTTCTAGTTCCTCCAAGATTCTTTGTTGTTGAGATCTTCTTGCCACTTCTCTAATCTTCTCTCTTGATGAAACGAGCAAAGTTTGCTCTTATTTTGTATGTGCCAATCCATAACATATTGAGATCCTTGAGTAGCTGTTCTCCATTGTTTTCGCTTTAAAACGGACAAAGCCAAATCTCTATTGTAAACGATTAAGTTTGTTGGGTACATCAACGTCCCATACTTAACCAAGCCAAGAAAGAATATTTTTTTTGAAATTTTCAGCCCTCCAGTGGGGAGGGAACCTCCCAAAGTAGATATAAATAAGGATAAATGGACGAGGGTTGAGGTTGTTTTTAGTGGACCGGTGAGGATTGAATCTGATGAGGAAGGATTTGGTAGAGGTTTCAGGAAGGAGAGGGAGAGGGGAAGGGGCACGGAGCACACTTTTCAACTCTTGGTCTTGGTCATGTCTTCTTGTAAGATTTGTTTTTCTTCCCCGACGTAGCTTGTTTGGAAGCTTATTAACCATCCCACTTATAGGAAAATAACTGATCGAGTCCTTGAAGATTTTGAATTTGGGATTGTAGTTTTTCGCCGCGGATTGAGCAAAGAATAAATTTGAAGAAAAAGAATCACTTGGCTCAATTTGTCAATTTGAAATTCGCCAATTGGTCAACTGAGAAAGTTACATATATAAATGGATGTAGACTAGCTTCATAATCTGATAAATTTATTACGTAAAATAAATTTGAGTTTCAATACTTTCAATTTATTTAGTTCTTGTATAACAAGAAAGACATTCCTTATTATGTAACCCAAAATTCAAAAAAACAAAGAGAAGAAAGGTGTTCTCCAAAAATTACTAGATTCGATGAGTGAGCATATAATATTTAATTCATCATGTTTAAAACTTTAAGCATGCAAAAAAATGTTAGGATATTGCTATTATTGTGGCAAATACCCCACTTTCACTTTGTACAAGTGGGACAACTCATCACCCACTTAGTACAAAGTGGAAGCACATGTTGTGGCATAATTGGTATCATGTTTTATGGATCTTGTCTTGCCATTGTTGCCTATAAATAGAGACATTATTTGGAGAGCAAAGGGAGTGAGTGTGAGAGAGAAAAGAGAACAAGAGAGAAAGAGAGAAGGGCTGCAATGGCAGCAGCTGCAAGTGCAGCAATGAGAGATGACAGTAAAGTAGAGTAGATGTGATCCTTCTCCTACATGTATTTGTATTGTATCCTTTCTCTATCTCTAATAATATGGAACTCTCCCGTTTATGTAGGCAATTGGCCGAACCACGTTAAATATTGTGTCAATGTGCTTAGCCTTCAATGAGCAACTATCAGAACATCACCAGTCACAATTCCCTATAATTGGTATCAAAGCACGTGGTTTAAAGTGGTGTTTGATTTTTGCTCAAAAATGAAAGTTCTCACAATAGTGTTTTGAATATAGCATTGTGAAAAGAAGGAAGAGACGAGCACACTGGTAAAAACGACATAAAATTTGAACGTCGAAAACGGCCGCACTCGCCAGCGAAGAGTCTGCCAACGCGAGCAGACGCACCCCACACGTCTTCTTCGCCCAGATGGGCTGACCCTACCCGAATACCAAACGACCTGACCTACATGACTAACTCGGATAAGGATGACGTCATCATGACATAATCATTGCGACATCATGCACAGTTGGCATGCCATGTCAGCGACCAGTCATTTGACACGTCAGCACAGTGGGGCCCACCTGCCACGTAATCAGCAGCGGGTCAAGCTGAGTTGATTTGAGTCGAGCAGAGTTTGAGTCAAGCCATGAGCCGAGGGATAGGATCTAGTGTAGCTGATCCTAGGTGCAACCAGATTTGTGATTGAATATGGGCCATTCATTAGGCCAGAATTGTTTTGATCAAATCTTAGCTGTCTGAAATGCGATTTGGAAGATTTCAAACTTGTTTCCAGCTAATTTGATCATTTCAGATGCAATGGTATGGTCTGATCATTGAGATTGAGACCGAAAGTAATGATGGTGAATTATTAAGAGAAATTGCCCGATCAGGAGGCATCTGAAGGTCATTATAGTGGTCGATGGAGATGAAGAAGTTACACATGTTTACCCAATTACGTGTGTTGAACTGTTAAGTAGGGGAATGTTAATTTCCTTAAAAAAAGGAAAAATTAGGATACTCTGGACACCCGATCATATGAACGATTTGAGGTGGAGAGTAGAAAGTGATGAAAACCAATCTTGACGAATCTAAGTACTGGTAGTCTCGCCAAATGTTGAGAAATCATGTATAAAACCAGGATACCCCAGATCACCTGTAAAGGAAAGCCACAACAAAGCTAGCAAATGTTTGTATATACGAAAAGGTAGTGCGGTGGATAGATACGTTCTAAGAAGTTCTCTCTAGGAGATTGGGTTTTAAGTGGGACCGGTATGACACTTCCAAATCTTTACTGATAACTTGTTTAGTTGAAGGATCATCCATACAGTACTATTTTCGTATATGTTATCATAACCCAATTTTTGAATAAACACTACCAGAAAATTGATAAATACAAATGAAAATACCGAGGGAATATTTCCGTCGGTACATTACCGAGGGATTTTACCGATTGAAATATTCCTTAAGTATATACCGAGGGAATTACCGTGGGAAAAAAATTAAAACAAAGCAAAAATAAAATGATGACGTGTCATTTTTACCAACGAAATTACCGACAGAATTTATTCTGTCGGTAAATTTGTTGGTAAAAATGTGAACAATGTTCATCATCTCAATTACAAAGGGAATCACCGACAGAATTGTCCGTCGGTATTTTCCAGAGAGCTTCAAAACTGTTCACTTTCCAATTGCACTGTTAATTGTTGTTCTTTACGGACAAAGTCATCGATGGATTGAAAAGTCGTCGGTGTTATTTGGCGGTTTTCTGAAAAAATTCAATTAATTTAAAATTTTCATTTAAATATTACAGACGGAATCACCGACGGATTGAAAAATTGTCGATAATTTTTTGGCTGTTTCTATAAACTTTTTATGAAATTAAAAATTTAAATTAAATATTACCGATGGAATAATTAAAAAATATTAATATTCAATTATCCGTCGATAACGCGCCCCAATAAAAAGCCTGAATTCCCTTATTTCACAAGAGACAGACACATTTCTTATTATTATTATTATTCTTCTTGTTCTTCTACTTCTTCTTTTTCTTCTTCTTCTTCATTATATGTAAAAAACATCATTTCTTATCTATTTCTTTCTCTTCTTTTCTCTCCTCATCTCCTTCTCTTTTCCTCCATGCTTGGATATGTCTTCTTATTCTTTCTTCTTTTATCCTCTTAGATTTGTTTTAATTAATATGCTTAACGAAAATTTTTTTCTCTCCTTAGCTTCACTTGCAACTACATTAAGGTAAGATTTTTCTTTTTTCTTATTTTTTCATGATATTTTTCACTATATTTGTTTTTTATTTTATTTTTAATTGTTTTTGTTCTTAATAATTGTATAAATGTTGTTGTGAGATTTTTTTTCATATGAGATCAATTTTTAGTAGATTTATTTATAGAATTTTTAAATTTTTAGCAATTGCAACTTCATTTTTTTCATATGAATTTTTTTAGTTGAATTTATTTTTTTGTTTTATTTATTTGTTGCAAATTTTTTTGAGTTGATTTTCTTATTCTTTTTTCCAAGCATTTTGAGTATATATTATATAGTGTTAATTTATGTTAATTTAATTATTTTATAATTTTATAAAATAATTTTTTTTAAAATGTTTTTAAATCATTACCGACGGAAATTCCATCGGTAATTCCGTTGGTAATAAAAAAATATTATTACCAAGGGATATACCGATGAAATGAAGCGGATAAATTTATTTTTTTATTACCAACGGATTTACCAACGGACAAAAAATTACCGATGAAAGATTCACCGACGGAGCATTTCCGTTGGTGATTCCGTCGGTAAATTAATTACTGACGGAATATGTGTCTTACACCGACGGAAAAATTATGTCGGTAAAACTGTTAAATATTTTATTGAAATAATGATAAAAAATGAATAGATAAAAATATATTTGAGAATGGGGTTAAGACAACACAAAATTTGAAGTTTAAGGATGGAATTATTAAATTTGAGAGTCAGTTGGTCAATAATTGAAGAATTAATAAGTTGGAGACTTTAATTAAAAATTTGGATTAGTTTAATTAAAAAAATCAGGCGCTTAATTAAAGAATTGATAAGTTTGAAGACTTAGTTAAGTTTTGATTTAATTAATTAAAGAAATCAAGGGTTTGATTAAAGAAATACCAGAGTTGTGGGCTGATTAGAAGCAAAATTTTAGGAGATTAAAAGACTAAGGACCATAGTGAAATTGCGGGTTTACTTTAGGAATTTTAACTGATTTTTCCAGGGATAATTTTAAAAGAATTAAAAGTTGAAGATTTAATTAAGGACCAAATTGAACAATCCGGAAATTAAGGATTATTTTGTAAACAGTGTTATAATTTAGGGATTTAGTTGAAATTAATCCAATGGCAAAATTAAAAGAAATTTTTAATTACAAGAGATCCAATTGTTAAATTTCCAAAGATCAGGGGTCAAAATGAAAATATCAATTTCTACTGAAACGGCACCGTTGCTGGGTGGAACAGTCGTGTTTGTTTTCTTCATCCCGATTCAACAAGGGAGCTGAAAATCTGCAACAAATCCGATCCAATCATGGAGCACGTCTCTTGCCGACGATCTCGTTCGTGGATTGAATACCAGTCCTGCCTTTGCAGGACTGTTTGGTAGGCAAGCGGCTCAATCTCTATAAAAGGGAGAGCAAAACAGGGGAGAAGGGACCGAAAATGAGAGCAAAAAACAGAGGCAGAACCAGAGCAAAAACAAATCAAAAACCCAGAGCAAAGAAATAATACATAGAGAGAAGGAGAGGAAATGAATCTAGCATACACAGAGAATTGTCTCCGCTATTGCCTTCATCTCTGCAGACATTCCTGCACAAAAAAAAGAAGAAGAAAACACCCAAAACAATAACAGAAAGTCGGCACCTTCATCATCATCTCAGGAACAGCTGAAAGAATAAAGTATACGGGCACAAAAGCAAAAAGAAGCAGAAGGAAAGGTCATAGGCAGACGAGAGGCACCACCGCGCTGCAAACATCTTCACTATCTTCAAAAGCAGGTACGCCTCTTCTTCAAACCCGTTTTGCTTTCTTTGAATTTAATGTTGCAAGAACACTATGCGAAGGTAATTTAATTACCTTCGCACTGTTTATGCACGCGTGAAATCACTTCACGGCATGAAATCACTTCACGCGTGCTTTCTTTGAATTTTGCCCAACTGGGTCACTAGCTTGAGCCAATGACCGGGTCGGGCTGGCTGCGTCTAGCCCAGCCTATGTGGTCTGAGCTGGCCCAGCCCAAAAATATAAATAAAAAATATAAAAAATAATAGAAATTGTGTTTGTATAAATTAAAAAATATATAAATATGAATTTATTGCTTTTTAAATTTATTTCATTGCATTTAAAATTAAAAAAATGTGCATGCAAAAAATTAATAAATAAATAAAATAAATTTATTGGTTTATTCACTGACGCCAGAGTTAGGAATAAAAATACTAATGTAAATTTATTTTATTTTGTTATATTTTACTTTTATTTAGCTACATAAAAAATGTGTGGTTTATTCACTGACAATAGAGTCAGGAATAAAAATACTGATGTAAATTTATTTTATTTTATTGTATTTAAATTTTATCTAGCTACATAAAAATAAAAAATTTGTGTACGCGTAAAAATAAATTTATTTTGTTTATTCACTTATTCCAGAGTCAAGAATAAAAAATATTGATTTAAATTTATTTATAGCTACGTAATATTTACCAACGCCGGAGTTGGAAGTATCCATAGTTGAATATTCACTGGCGCCAGAGTCAAGAATATTATACGCAAACCATCATAGTATAAACCAATAAAATGTTAGCAATCTATGAAAAAAATCAACAATGCAGCCTATATCAGGCAGGAAGTTTAAGGGGTGATAATATCTTCCTTTTTACGTAACTAATCTCGTACCGTAAAATCTTTGTTGACCAGTTAGGGTTCCTAGTGACCATAATACTAGGTGGCGACTCCTTAAATAAGACCATTCTCCATCAAAGAATAGGATGCTAGAAATCCATTCTTTTTCAAATACTAATTTTTAAGGCCGTCGCAATGTCGGGTGCGACATATGTAACAATTTGTAATGAAACTATTGAAGACTAGCAAGATGACGACACAAATGAACAGTTGGATTTCGTATGTTCAAGGATCTGATGGAGTCGTGATTTCTTCAAAAGGGTTAGATTCGATGACTGTGATTTCTCGAAGGGAGAATTGATGAAGACCCTAATAATGGAAGAGAAATACAGCAAAGGGATAAAGATTAGCACCTTATTTTGACTTGGATAAGTGTTGTGACAGGATGAGCTGCTGTAAAAAATAAAAGCAAGGAATAGGGAAAAATCTATAGAACAGAAATTGCACGTAGGCACACAGAGATTGTGCAGGAGTACCCGTAAGATCCAACTAGATACTGTAATGAGACGATAGGTGCAAGGAGAAGAAGGGTTCCTAGATGAAGCTCAGAGCAGAGACTATGTGAAAAGTTGTACAGCAGGAAGTCTCTTGTGCTCTTGATGAAGACAATAGGCAAAGACATTTCCAATGCATGCAAGGATGGAAAGATGAGCTGTTGCAGAGGCACCTAATTGAGGGGGTGCAAACGCCTGTGATAAAAGGCGACCGCCTATGAAAGGCGAAGACACCAAAAGATAGTTGGTGTAGGTGGAGTAATCAAGCAGAAAGGCATAGAAGCTCTAAATATAGAAAATAAGATGAAAGATTGCGATAAATATACCGCAACTCTCTCTTTCTATGTGTTTAGTGGCAGTAATCTCTCCCATAATCCATATGGTGGTAGAGAATCTTAGAGCCACTGGAGCCATCCCCGACGAAGGAGGATGAGACCGTCATGATGACAAGCGGAGACACCACTTACAGAAGATGTGAGGGCCATGATATGAGCCCAAGATCAGACCGTCCCATAACGATAGGCGGAGACACCTCGGAAAGAAGTTGTGAGAGCCATGATATGAGTCCAAGATCAAACCGTCTCATGATGACAGGCGAAAACACCTCGGAAGGTGTGAGGGCCATGATATGAGCCCAATTACAGAACACCTCAGAGCCAATATGATGACTAGATATGAGTGGACAAGTGTATGGATAGCCAATAAAGTGGTTATAATGAGTATGAAGACAAATGCAGGATTGACTTTTATTGATATTGCCCCAATGCTAAAGATCAATGAGCTAGAAGACATTTGCCTTGGAAAATAAGTGGATGACTTATGGAGTGTTAAGATGAGACTGCTATGTAGGAGCAGAGGGCATGCACAGGTTTCGGGAACAAGTTGACTCTTGTTAAAGTAGTGAGCTCAGTAATGACATTGCAATACTCAGAGTATGAAGATAGATATGGATCAACCTTTAATGGGTTGCCCCCATGGTTAAAGGTGGAGAGCTACCTAGACTCTTAGGACTAAAAGCGAGAGACTCACAAAGAAGTAAGGCGTGGTTCCTAGGGTGGAACAGAGGGCAAGCGCAACTCTGGAATGAGTAGATTCTTCGAAGAGGGTGAATAAGATCTACAAACCTAAGGTTATGTAACTCAAATATCTCTCCTCAACAAAGATGAATCTAAGCTTTAAATTTATAAGAGAAACCAAAGCTTAAACATAGTTTTTTTTTTAAAAAAAAAAAAAAAGAAGAGAGAAAACACTTCAAATATAAGGTTAGGAAAAGTCTAAAAATTATGAAAAAAAAGGAAAGAAATCTTCCTTCACCTCTTTTTCTTATAGTGGATTTTAGAATCAAAACTGATAAAGAAATAATACTCAGAGTATGAAGATAGATATGGATCAACCTTTAATGGGTTGCCCCCATGGTTAAAGGTGGAGTGCTACCTAGACTCTTAGGACTAAAAGCGAGAGACTCACAAAGAAGTAAGACGTGGTTCCTAGGGTGGAGCAGAGGGCAGGCGCAACTCCGGGAAGAGTAGATTCTTCGAAGAGGGTGAATAAGATCTACAAACCTAAGGTTATGTAACTCAAATATCTTTCCTCAACAAAGATGAATCTAAGCTTTAAATTTATAAGAGAAACCAAAGCTTAAACAAAGTTTTTTTAAAAAAAAAAAAGAAAAGAAGAGAGAAAACACTTCAAATATAAGGGTTAGGAAAAGTCTAAAAAATATGAAAAACAAAGGAAAGAAATCTTCCTTCACCTCTTTTTCTTATAGTAGATTTTAGAACCAAAACTGATAAAGAAATAATTACCTGTTATAAAATCAGAATTAAAAAGCAATATTTTACCGTTAAAATCTAAAGTTTTTGAGATGAAAATATAGTTCATGTTTGATAAAAACCTTATGGAATAAAACTGATCATATTAATGGACTGGACTAGACAATACAATAAGATAGCAAAATATAATTTTTTATGAGCCAAAAAATTATTTATAATAAACTCAAATTTAATATCAAAATAGGTTAGTCAAAAAAAAAAATTCAAAATCAAGATCTCAAGATCATGCTTGAGCCCGAGTTGAACTTGTGCATGCAAATAAAAACTTATACCACTTTGCTTCCACCAAACAATTCTGCAATGGAAATTCGAGTTCTTGGAAATTCTGCGTGTATAGCAATGGAAATTCATATTAACTACATATAACTTGCTAAATGACTATCTTATCCTTGGTGATTGTAAAATCTTTCCCCTTTGACATTTGATGTCAAGGTATAACATTTGTAGAAAATATTAGAGACAACTATTGGATTGTCGAGTATATTGATTGCAATTTCTTAAGATTAAGAAATTGAGAGGCAGAAAGACTAAGAAAAAAAATCAACACAATTTTTAAACTTTGTAGCACCAATTAACAAATAGTATATTGATTGCAATAATACATGGAGTATATATTGGTTGATAAGAATTAAACCTTCCAATCAAATCCCATATGAAAATCTTTCCTTTATTCCCACTAAACAGAACAATCCCAAGTATATATGCTATGAAGAGAAAAAATAAATCTATATTTATCTAGCATCTCATGTAGACAATCAAACCAATCCTCAGTGACTTGGAGGACTACTCTTCAGCCTCCTCAAACGTTTTTCTCTTCCTGGAATTTGATACACACACTGAAACAGAAGGAGCTAATGTAGCAATAGAACAATTCCCTTCACCTAAACTTGATACGGCAGAGTTTTTGAAGAGGTGAGTAATGTCATCAAGAGGTCGCCTAACCCTTCTTTTAAAGGTTTTCTTGGTTGGTGGCACATTTGCCAGAAATGGGGTGGCCTGATTTACAGAGAGTGGAGGAATATTTTCTTTGCTGCTGCTGCTGCTGCTGTTGAGGTCACAAACATTAATGGACTCCATTTCGTAATATTTTGAGAGGGATATTGAGGGATGGTATACTAATTGGTGAGATGGAGAGGCTAAAGAGGAAGTGAATATTTATCTATACCAATGAGTTCATTTTGGAGGGATGATAAAAATTTGATGGCTTTAAAATCTTGTCAAATTTAAGAATTGTTGAATTTTTGAGTTTTAGATTCAACTTTCAAGGAGGGAGTCAGAAATTCATGTCGTGGTTTCAAGTCAAAAATTGTGGAGGGAGGGAGGGGAGACATTTTTTTAATTTTTAAGGTGCCAAGGTGGGAGAAGTTCCCGGTACTAGTGAAAAATTTTAGCCCTTAAGGTGCTGTGTTGGAGGAGCCAAAAAGAAAGAACAGTGAAAGTGAGATATTCAATGTGGCCAGGCAACAAGGTTAAAAGATCCAAGCAGTGTGAAAAATCTTCCAAATCGGCTTGCAAGCCTGTTTTGGCATCAGCCCAGTTTTAAATGCTTCCATGGAATTTGAAAG
>Ga0325411_1004125_pt1 | contig 16348 bp, 9 predicted proteins | sample PopdelMetagenome_13_FD_206181 | JGI IMG/M metagenome (GOLD analysis project Ga0325411, IMG submission 206181) | Populus deltoides microbial communities from Bellville, Georgia, United States - Xylem-PdIQD-R4 | ecosystem: Host-associated > Plants > Phyllosphere > Stem > Wood/Secondary xylem...
TTTTTAATTTTTTTATTGAAATAATTTTTTTATTTTTTATAAATTTATTTGTTATACTAGTATATCAAAACAATAAAAAAAATCATTTAAAATAAAATAAAAATCAATTTGTTTTTTGAAGAGCAGTCACTTCCCAGTAACAGACGCTCCCTAAATTAAGAATTGTGATATAAATAAAAAACAAAGATCATATTATTTATATTTTCTTTATAATTATAGCTAAATTTGGATGCCTAAAAATTATATTATCTTGAAAATGATTATAATAATATGAGAAATGATCATAATAATATGAGAAATTATCATAATTTCATTCACGACAAAAACAGATAATATTTTAATCTAAAAATAATATTTTCATGTCTAATTATAAAATTTATGTTTTATCCAAAAAAAAAAACCAATCAAAATATATTTACATCTATACAACTTTAAAGTAAAGTTTGATACAAAAATAATAATAATTTTGCTATCAAGAATGTATTAATTAGCAACTACTAATTACATGGAGGACTTGAAACTCTGAGCTAAACTTATAGAAAACAAATTATCAAAATTGCAGGCATCCAGGAACGGGGGACCCTCGAAATCATGATCAAACTTCAAGAGACCTCAGCTTCATTAACTGCTTGGTACTGTTTTTTTTATGATCATCATCCTCTCTGGAACAGCTGTTCGGAAGTTGTAGTTCTTCAAGATCAAGCAAGTGCACAACATCTTCCATGCTCCGTCCCGCACGCAACAACACAATTGACCACATCCTACCGTGCCAGAACACATCCTCTTTATCAAACTTTGTGGTCCCACAACCACCACCATTCTCTCTGATCCCTTGATCGCAGCCGTTCATCATCTCTCTCACCTCCTCTTCTCTCCACCCTCCATCCCTCAACCTCCAAAACACCTCTTCCAAACATTCCCTTAACTCAAAATGATCTGAACCCCCACCAACATCTTTCCACCACCGAGGAGTCTCTCCACGCGCCACCACTCTCCTCCCTCTAACCGCCACCTCCGTCCAAAATTCTATCTTCCGGGCCTCTGTCGCTGCCCACGCAGGCACATTCATGGATACATTTTCGTTTCTTGACGAACGTATAGGAAACCCCACTTGCAAGAAATCAACTTGTTGAAAAAACCTAGTAACATCAAAGCTCAAAACACACACTTGTTCATCATCAACGTGAAAGACGGGGTTACCGGACACGTTAGGGGAAGAAGGAATATAACAGTTTCTATAAATAGGCACAAGAACTGGTGCTTTATCCAATAACTGTTTTGCAAAATCTAGGGCTTTGTTAGTATCTTGAGGTCTATGACCCCAAGAATCAACCCAGAAGTTGTTTAGAGAGATATTCTTACAGAGGTTCAAGGAAGGAAGGTTTAAGAGGATTTGGAGTTGTTGTAAAGAGGAGGAACGCCAGTTAGGGAAGTGAGGTCCAATGGGGAGTCCTTCTTGGAGAATGGACCGAAGGTCAGGTGGGAAAGTGAAGTGGAAGGTGGATTCGATAGAGGTGAATTCAGAGTCTGTGAGGCCAGGGAGGATTGGGATGTTGAGTGATTTGAGGTGGTCTAATAAGGTCTTGGCATAGGCAGCAAAGGAGAAACATACTAGTACCGTGTTCTGTTTTGTTGCTGCCATATAGACGTATATATATAGAAATGAATGATGAAGAAGAAGACTATATTGAAATATATATAGAGAGATGAGATGAGAAGAAGTAACAAAATATTGAAGATAATGGTAAGAAATTAGGGTTTGTGTTTGTGCAGGACGGATCATATATTATTGTGGTTTAATCTGTTACGAGGAAGAGCGAGTTTGGAGGAGGAGGAGGAGAGTGTATGGTTTGTGGAGGTAGCCAGGATGCGAAGAAGTCTCCAAGGAGTTAAGATCCGTACGGGTAGAGAGAGACACGAGTTTGACTTGGATTAGTATACGAGGAGAAGGAGAAGGAGAAGGAGAAGGAGAAAAGTTAACGTAACACCTCATGACTGCCAACGGCCAGAATGAAGTTGCCTTGGGAGGGGTCGGGTTGCCTTGAGCAGGAAAAAAATTGAAGGTGACTGAAATATCACCGCCATACTCGTTAGAGAGTATAAATTAAATTAATATAATTTAATATGTACGTGATAGAAATTTAAAAATAATAATTGCTTGACTTTTTTTTGTTTTATTTCTTTTACCTAAACTTTATTATTGTATTCCAAATTAATAATTAGATTTTAAGCATGGTCGGATGCATATCAAGGATTCAAATTAATTTATGTTATCTCTTGTTGTAATTAGGTTGGTTATCAATTTTATAGTGCAACATGCATTATTTATTACTACATTATTACTAATACTAAACATGAAGAAGTTATTTTTTTTAATTACTTCAAATTGCCTTACTCCGTAATTTGATTTACTATAAGAAAAAAATATTAACTGTTGTCATGGAGTTGGATAATTTCAACAAATACAAAATGGATATATGGCTGAAAAAAATTATATTTTGTTCATGTTAGAGATGGGAAAGATGAATAACAAATAAAAACCAAGAATTATCGCCAAGAAAATTTTTTTTTGTAATTAAAGATTTTATTAAAATGAAATTGAGAAAGAAAAATTTTGTTTTTCCTTTAATTTTTTTTAATTAATTAATTAAGGGTATATATATAGTGTAGTGTGTATCTTTCAAAATAGTTTTTTTTACTTAAAAATACTTCAAAATAATTTTTTTCAGTTTTTTTAATATCAGCACATTAAAATATTTTCAAAACACTAAAAAAAATATCAATTTCATTATTTTTTTCAAATCAAAAACACTTTTTTAAAAAATAAAAATAAAAATTATATCAAACACCTCGCTAGTCTACAGAGCAGTTGTATTAATGAGATCCAGCTTTACAAAACAAAAATTTAAATATAGACACGTGACTCTATTATCCCATCATATAACAATTAAGATATATAACAATTGACTGAAAAGGTTGATCTAGTAGTTAATGGGTCATGCTCTTTTTTTAATTTTGAATTTAAATCTCAGCACTAACGATTATAAGAATTTATTATTTAAAAAAAATCATAGAAAATACATTTTTAATTAAAACCATTAATAATAATAATATATATATATATTGACTGATGTACAAACTATCTATAAAATATATCTTGTCATTTAATAAAAACACATAATTAATCACGACCTTGGATTCCCGCAGCTAGCCTCTGCCTTGTTTAATTTAAATTTGTATTAAAAATCGGTATCGTGCCTCGGCTCCGACTCCTCCAATCTATTTAATTGGGAAGCAAACACATCGTATTATCCTGAAATCATGCTAGAATAGGACCCCATTAGCCATCAATCGATCTCTATGAATATTGTAAGGTTTCTAGCGTCGTGGAATATATTGCGCCGAGACGTTCTAGCACGCACTCGCCATATGGCATGGAAATCTGGTCTTAGAATCTGATTAGGCTGTGAGGAATGACGACAATTGGGTGACTTCATTTTGCTTGTGGTTTCGCGTCTGATACTGTCATATGGCTTCCCGTGATGCAATATCCTAATCCAGAGCTTGAACGTGCAAGTTGTCATTGGTGCAAAATCTTGACCAAATGGCGTGGCTCAAGTCGAGATAGACAAAAGGACAACATCGTGACCTAATAATAAAGAATTATTATTTTTAGAATTCATCCATTTAAATTATATAAATCTAAAAGTTACTTGAAATTTTGATGATTATTAATTTTAAAATTCATAAAATTAATTAAAATATACATAAACTGACCGAACATCTACCTTAATAATAATAAAAAAAATCCTTCCTATTGATTCGGACAAAGGTTTCAAGGGGCCATGTGTGGTGGACGGAGCATAAAAAACTAAGATTGATGTTGATTTAAAATAATTATCTGAATTGCTTGACCGGATAGCTGCTGGGCATGGACTAAACCGGTGGCTGCTTTCCGATCAGAGCTATGGCTTGGCCTAGACGGGATAGTTGTTGTTCGGTCACGACTGCGGGGTAAAACAGGTGCTAAACTGGGTAGCTAGACAGCTTGTTGATCCCATTAATGGCCCAACCAAATAGAAATTCTCTTGGAGGCCAACTGGGTAGAAAAGGAAAGGAGAGAAGAGAAGTTAGCATGCCAAGCAATGTTTAATCACATTTAATATTGTTAGGACTTCTCGGTTTTATAGAGTACTAATATGATACTGTGATACATTATTTTTTAGAGTCATTATGTTTTTTTTTTCAGAATAATTTTTAAAAAATTTATTTTTTTATATATTTTTAGATTATTTTAATCTAAAAACATTAAAATAGATTTAAAAAAATAAAAAATATTATTTTAATTTATTTTCAATTTTTACTTGAAAATAGAAAAGGAAAGGAGAGAAGAGAAGTTAGCATGCCAAGCAATGTTTAATCACATTTAATATTGTTAGGCCTTCTTGATTTTACAGAGTACTAGGACAGTGCGATGCTGTGATATATTATTTTTTGGAGTCATTATGTTTTTTTTTTCAGAGTAATTTTAAGAAAATTTGATTTTTTTTATATATATTTAGATTATTTTAATCTAAAAACATTAAAAATAAATTTAAAAAAATAAAAAATATTATTTCAATGTATTTTCAATTTTTACTTGAAAATAGAAAAGGAAATGAGAGAAGAGAAGTTAGCATGCCAAGCAATGTTTAATTACATTTAATATTGTTAGGCCTTCTCGGTTTTACAGTGTACTAGTACAGTGCGATACTGTAATACATTATCTTTCAGAGTCATTATATTTTGTTTTTTTTACAGATTAATTTTAAGAAAATTCAATTTTTTATTATATATTTTTAGATTATTTTAATCTAAAAATATTAAAAATAAATTTAAAAAATAAAAATATTATTTTAATATATTTTTAATTTTTACTTGAAAATATAGAAGGAAAGGAGAGAAGAAAAGTCGGCATACCAAGCAATGTTTAATCACATTTAATATTGTTAGGCCTTCTCGGTTTTACAAAGTACTAGTACAGTGCGATGCTGTGATACATTATCTCTAGAGTTTTTTTTTCAGAGTAATTTTAAGAAAATTTGATTTTTTTATATATTTTTAGATTATTTTAATCTAAAAATATTAAAAATAAATTTAAAAAAATAAAAAATATTATTTCAATGCATTTTCAAGTAAAAAAATATTTTGAAAAAAAACCGTTATCATAAGTTTTTTTTGTTGGTAAGCATATATCAAAAATAAATTTTAAAAAATAAAAAAATAATATATCAATATATTTTTAAATAAAAAATACTTTGAAAAACAACTACCATACAAACAAACATACTCTTTAACAATTTGTTTTATTCCTTTTTATATATAAATAAATTTAGTTCAGTTCAATTTTAAATAAAAATAAATAGTCAAGTTCCAAAGAGAAACCAGTCTAATTTCAAAAAAAAAAAAAAATACAGTCCATCCTAAGTTTCAGGGTGGCCTAACTTGGCAGCTCAATGGATCTGGGTTTGGAAATTTTCACTTGGACTGGATTGAGCTGGTTGCCCATGCAGAAGTTTTCAACATCTAGGCTCAATGCACATGCGCGCGCGAATTCACACAGCTGCACTTTGAACAAATTCTTACACGTACATATTGACAGAAGTAGCAGTCGCCATGAATGTGAAATCTGCTCTCCTACAAAATTTTGGGCAAACCTTTATCACGTACACAAAACGTTGGCCCAGTTGAGCAGAGTTCTTATCATCAACTTCATCTACTGTTGGTCCTAAAAGCAAAATACTTGATTTACTTTCCAGAGTGAAGTGCAGCTCCGCAGAAGAAAAATCCATCAGCAGTTACTGATATGAGGTGAACCTTCACCTCTCTCGCAGGCATCATCTCTCATTTCTTCCTCATTTTTGTCCTTGGATAATGCCGCTAAACCATCTACAAACTCATTGGAGGCATCCTCTCCATTCATAAAACTCCATCCTGGAATGAACTTTTCAACTTGTTGGATAACACTGCCATTATTGTAAGAGGTTTCCGAACTCATATTCAGCATATGTTTTCCACTGTCTTTAGAGGAGACTGTGTAAGGCCATGCAAGGTTACTCTTGTTCATTTCTCCCAAACAAGTAGCCAAAGCACCTTTATTGTCAATATTGTTAGCTTCTTGAGAAAAGACTTTTATAGAAATGCTTGGATCTCCAGCCATGTAATCATTACTTTTCATGTCTAGTGAGGAATCATGGCCAACTGCACACATTTGTACTCCCAGCATTTGTTGGTGAACTTGACTGTGAAATGAAGGCATATTCAGTTCTCCTCCATCAACTTCCATGCTAACATTAATTACTGTCTGGGAGCATCTTTGAATTCTTCTTATTCTATCTTGATTGGCAGTGACGATGGGATTTTACTGTTCTTCTTCTTTGTCTTCTACCTTGTTTAGTGCAACTTCCTCAAAAATGTGTGCTCTGGCTTCAGGTGAACCTTGCATGGTTCTGATTTTCTAGCTTGAGCTTGGAGTTGAGGCTTGTCAAGTGAAGGTGGAGCATCAACTGAAGCAGCTAATTTCTTTGGTCTTCCTCTCTTTGATGCTTTTCTAGATACAGCACTTCTAGCAACATGAGCAATGGGATCTTCCACTGCTTGCTTCACAGGTGGAATTTCTGCTTCAAGCTTCATTATACGGCTCTTGTAATCAGTTATTTCTGATTGCAACAGACCAATTACTGACCAAAGCTGAACATTCTCTGTTGACTTCAACCTCACACAAAACCAACAACGTAAACCAAAAATTCACTTATATTGACTGACAACCATAACATAATAAGATCACAGTAAACAATAACAGAAGAGTTAAAGAAAGTACGTGCATCCCATTGTTGTTGGTGCTTTTGAGAAAGTTTTTCTGGTGTCCTAATGATGCCTCTTTGAAAAGATTCTAGAAGGGATGTTGCGGAACCAGGCATATTTGGAGGTTGTGAAAGGACATAGCCGCATAATCCTGGAACAGTATGGGTGCAAGGAGAGCATAATTGCCACCAAGATGAGGTATCCCAAGGCCCTGCTAACAAGAAAAGCTTCAGGTCATAGTAATGCCCAGAAGAAAAGGCACTTGAGAGTTCCCTGTTGCATCATTGTACTAATATTAATCCTGCCAACTGAGTACACATTTTATCCATAGAGGCGACAATTAAAGTAGTTCAAGACACACACACACACACACACAAATTCTATTTTTCATTACATAGTATCCTGATTTACATAAGTAGCCTACATTACCTGGAAAGAATGGATATGGGTAGACAAATTGGTAGCCCAGGTTGGAAACCTGAGGATGGTTTTTCAAAGATGCTCCACCTCCACCCACCACAGCAAAATGCCAGCTACCATCAATTGTTCCAATGGGAGTGAATGGTCGAGGAACACCAGGTGCATTCACTCCTGGTAACTGGTAACCGGTAACCGGTAGCCATAGAGATGGGGTAGACAAAAGGGTATGGTCGATTGTGACAGTAGATGGCTCTGCTGGACATGATGGTGAAGCAATTGCAGGTTCAGCAATTGTTCCCACTGGCTCATGGCAACAGGTAGTGGTGATTGTGCCAGTACATGTCGCTTTGAACTTGAGGAAGGCTGTTCCACAATATTTCGAGGAATTGAATGGTATTGCCGATCCCAAAAAGTTGCAGTGTCGCAGAATGGACTATCATCCCTGCTAGCCGATGCCAAATTGGATTGGCTGCTCTGCACATCATCAGATATACATATTACACAGTCGAAGCTAGTTTCAAGATTAATCAACAAAAAACAAATAAAAAAAAAGAAATAACAAGATTTTTATTTCTTGTTTTTTCATCTATAGAATCATTTCTCGTATAAAGAACTAACATTTCGTATAACAAAAATAAGGAAACCTTTGCGCTGCTTGTTATTATTAATTGAAAAAAAAATTACACAATACAGAGAAAAATGTAGAAAAGAAAACCCTTACGATGGCTATATTTCTCAAAAATAATGATTTAATACTAACTAAAGATATATGAATCTATATAATGACAATTTGAGCCACTAACATAATATTTACAAGCTATTTAACTTGTGTTTTGCTATGATTTATAATTTTTTTTCAAAAAAACATCGGGTATGTAAGTTATTTCAATATATTTTTTATATAAAAAAATTAAAATGTAAATTAAAAAGCTTATACAAATATCTAATTAAATAAATAAATAATTATCTATGTAAATAAATAGAAACAAATAATTGATAATAACTAAAAAAATTAAAATAATTAATAAATGAATGTGAATCAAGGTCTTCAATCACACATTTTTATTTAATTATGTTTGTTAAATTTATTTATTTAAATTAATAAAAAATAATAAAAATAGAAACATAAATAAAACTAATTGATAAACTCAAGGCCTAAAAAATATATTAAGTAAAGCTAAATATATTATAAATATTATTTAAAAATAAATATTCTTTATTTTGAAAAGTAAAGTTCACTTATATATATATATATATATAAACTTTTAATGAAATCCACGCCTATATTTCATGTTAACTAATGACGCTTGAAGGATTCCGTAGAAGATTGATGCTCATTGAGTGCAATGAAATGTAACTTTTGTCACCTGAGATGTGTTAGGTATTTTAATGAAATAGCCCATTCCAATTTAAAATTAAATATTTAATCAATATATATATATATATATATATATATGCCTATTTTTCTAATTGAATTTTTTCATATCACCTATTTCTTATTTTCTTTTGTCTATTTTTGAAGAAAAAAAATCAGAAAGGAAGAAACAATTGAGGAGGGACTAAAAACGTATGATTCTCAAAACTAAGAGGACTAATTAATTTAATGATAGTAGGTTATAATTAAGGGTGAGAAAAAAACCAAAAAACTGATTAAACTGAGAAAACCGGAAAAAAATAATAAAAAAATGAACCGAACCGAGTCAAACCGAAAAAACTAAATCAAACCAGTTTTTATTCTAAAAAACTGAACCGAAATTAAAACCGGTCGATTTAAATTAATTTTAATTTTTTTTTAAATCAGTTTAATTATTTTATTTTATAAAAACTAAACGAAAACAAAAATAATCAATCCTAGTTATAATTGATTGATCGTTGACGCCCGATGCCACCGAAAATAAAGATAGCATTCAACGACCACGATTTTGGACACAACCGAGATCCGGATACGATGCTCCTATTCTTCTTCTTTTACTTTAAAAAAAAAAAAATGATAGACCTTTTTTAGACAAACATGATCATCAAAATAAAAAATCAGGGTTTTGGTTGAATTTTACGAATAATTCTTCAAAGATTATATATAAATGAAAATTTATATATGAAATCAAGATAGTTTTTTTAAAAAAGAAATTTTTGATCATATTAGAAACCTATGTTTTATTCTTTTGAAAATGGGAGAAACTATAAAACCAAACGAATTAATTTCTATCTAATTCTGAAAACTAATTAATTAGTCCTTTTCATCAATTTCTTAATCTTTTCTAATTTATATTCTTTTTTTTTTAAGAAATAGAAACAAAGAAAAGAAAGTAAATAGTTCAGAAAGATTGAAAGAGAAATAAAACAGTTTCCAATATAAAAAAAATATTAAGTTAAATAGAACCCAACAATATTCAAATAACAAATCGTATAATTTTTAATACTTAAAAAAAATAATTTATAATTTACTGTAGAAATTCGGAAATGAATGGTAACATGGAAAGCACACTTAACCGCAGATAAGATTAATTTTGATGCTTTCCACGTTTCCCAATGCAATTAGTTTTTGCTAAATTCAACGTTTGACGTCATCAGTACAGTGCAGAACATACATCTCATGTTCCTGTATGAACTATGAAGGCGTCTTCTTCTTCATCTTCTTCTTCTATTGCACAGCAAGTTTAAACGTAGGGTAGATATCAACAACGCATCTCTCTCTCTCTCTTCTCCTTTTCCCTTTCAAGAAACGAAACGAAACGAAACTATGCAGCAATCCAATCTACGCATTGCAAGAATTGCAGCCCATATTAATCCTCCAAATCTCCAGGTTTCTCTATCTTTTTTATTTAGTTATTTGTTTGCTTGCTTTCTTTGTTTATTTTAATTAATTGAATCAAGGGAAATGATAAAAACTGTTTTTTTTTTTGGTAACAAAGTTGGTGGAGGAGGATTTGGGTCTGGAGCGGGTGAATTGCCGAGCCAAAGGAGCATCATCTGGGTTCAAGGTTGCTATACTGGGAGCTGCAGGAGGCATAGGGCAGCCACTGGCTATGTTAATGAAGATGAACCCATTGGTTTCTCTTCTTCACTTGTATGATGTCGTCAATGCTCCTGGTGTGACTGCTGATATTAGTCACATGGACACTTCTGCTGTGGTAATTCCCTCTTTCTTTTTCTCTTTTCTTTTCTATTTTTATTTTTGGGGTTCAATTTTTTTCTCATGATGTTTTATTTTATTTCCCTTTTGGTTTAATATCTGTTTTTATGGTAATTTGGAATCTGGGTTTGGTTGGCTATGTTATGTTGTGTTTTGTGGCCTTTGGGGTTTCAAAATCTGGAGCTATTTATCTGATTTGATGATTGGATGAAGGGTTTTTTTTAGATTAGTGATTGCTCAAATCCTTTGAGACTTAGTTCGTCCTTAACTTGTCGTGGTTGACAGCTTGAAACTTCAAATAAGTAAGCAGTTTTCTGAATTTGTGCAAAAGAACTTATGATATTTTGTGATTTGTAGGTTCGTGGGTTCTTGGGGCAGCAGCAATTAGAGGATGCTCTTATAGGGATGGATCTTGTAATCATTCCCGCTGGTGTTCCTAGAAAACCAGGAATGACGAGGGATGATCTCTTCAACATCAATGCTGGAATTGTTAAGACTCTTTGTGAAGCAATTGCTAAATGCTGCCCAAAAGCTATTGTCAACATAATTAGCAATCCTGTTAATTCCACAGTTCCAATTGCAGCTGAAGTCTTCAAGAAAGCTGGTGTCTTTGATCCAAAACGTGTTTTGGGAGTCACGATGCTTGATGTTGTCAGAGCCAATACTTTTGTCGTAAGAACTATGAACCACTGTTGACTCATTTGTGATAATCTTTGCTTCTTTCTACTGCTGATATATCATTGAGTTGCTAATGGCTGGCTATCTGCTGTTAAATGACCAAATTCCTTGCATCTTTTCCACTCCTTTACAACTTTATTATATGCTTTGAAGTCAATTATGATGGATCAATGCATTGGTCGTGACAATGTACAGGTGAAGGATATGATCTTCTTGTTGGAAGTTTGAGTCTTTGTTAATTGTTGGAACCTGTTTCCCTCATTTTCATTCATGATAGAAAGAAAAATCAAATGCATCCCATACTCGTTACTGACTGAAACGATATTCAGTAAAGCTGTTGTGAGGCTAATGGCTTCTTTTGCAATAAATTGAGCCTGGAAATTATTTGCTACAAGGAAGATATTGCTAGTTTTATGAATTTTCGAGACAAGCAATGTGATTCAATAATCAATGTTGCATAAACTATGATGCCAGTATTTATAGACTGTTAATTGCTTGTGTTGCTTTTAATCCACCATGGCATAGAGAATTTAAAATAGCTTAGCTCAGTGCTCCTTGTTTTATACAATTGTTTGCTTCTTGTAACTTCTTGTTCTATTTTAGTGTTTTTACTATCATTCACTTCCATTCTGGAATTAATGTATGTGTTATTTTCCTAATTCTGTTTACACCACAGGCAGAAATTATGGGTCTTGATCCTAGGGAAGTTGATGTTCCAGTTGTCGGGGGTCATGCTGGGGTTACTATATTACCTCTTCTATCACAGGTTTAACTTCATTTAAACTTGGGAACTGTATGTATGTTGTATTGTAGTTCTTGTATCACTTATTCTGTCCTCTGTTCTCCGTTGTTTAGGTAAAACCTTCATGCTCATTCACACAGAAAGAAATAGACTACTTGACAGATCGTATTCAAAATGGCGGAACAGAAGTTGTTGAGGTAAGAGATACTTGTGCCATGTTTTTTCATTTTATTTTCGAACAAAATCAACTGTTGTTTTGGAGGGGTTATTTGGGATCATGTTAAACTTCATGCTTGCGGTATCCTGTAGCCTCATCCGATGGCCATTCGAGTCTTGCTTAAGTTGATGTCAATCTTTTTGGCTCTCTTAATAAATGTTTTCTGATGGTCCATATGCTTAATTTGTTGCAAGGGGATCATTGTAGTAAAGATATGACTGGCAATTCAATGCTGCAAAGCCCATCCAGAATTGCATGTTTATAACACATCCAAAGATTGCTATTAATAACAAACGATACATCATGATAAATCTTTTTGTAACATCTAGGGACACAAGGTTTTAAAATTTTTAATACTTGTTATTTGCGTGATGTTGCTTATAGAAGATATCATAAATCTACCTTTTCAAACCTTGGGATGCGTTTCATTGTTTTTGTTATTCTCTGTCTTGTAAGAAAGAGTCCCTGAATGTCACCACTACATATAAATAATGTATCCCGAAAGAATGATGCCAAGTTATGGTTTTTGTCTTGCAAAGATCAGAATAATTTTCTTCGATGTCAACTTTGTTTCCTTTTAAAAAAATCAAATACATTGGAATCATATATGTAGACTGATTGAAAGAAAAAAGAAAGAAAGAGAGAAAAACAGAGTTGTGTAGTTTTTCCAACAACTGTTACAAATGGCAGAAGACCAAGCTGCTTTGGCTGATATAGTGCGCGTGGGAGTAAGTGTGCAGGAGGGACATAATGAAAATTTCTTACCTTGAGAAAACAATTTCTCCTTGGAAGGAATGTGTTACTTTAGTAGGTAGCTTCCTGAACCCTTAAGGACTTTACAAGGCCTGTATGATTCCTGGATCTCTGTTCTGCTGCAATTATAATTTTCTGATTTTTGGCCGAGTTCAACTTCAGTTCAGCTTTTTGACGAAGGAACTGTCCTCTTCATTGTAGTACCCAACTGCCACTGCATTAGCTGTAGAAATTATTGACAAGGATTTGATATCAATTGCCAAGTTGTCGCAGCTGTTGGCTTGAAGTTTACATATTGATTATTTTGCTGACATCTCCCTTTAGATGTAGTGCCATTCTATTGCCATGGTGTTTGTTCTTCAAATATGTTTGAGTCAGCATTTGGATGCATTTTGCAGGCAAAGGCTGGAGCTGGTTCTGCCACACTATCAATGGTTGGTTACATTTACTCTTACAATTTTTTTAATCCCTACTGTTCTACTCGTCAATTTGAACTGGTCGAAGTAATGTGACTAAAGATATAAAACAATATTTGCAGGCATATGCTGCTGTTAAATTTGCAGATGCTTGCCTCCGGGCCTTGAGAGGAGACGCTGCTGTTGTTCATTGTGCATATGTGGCTTCTGAGGTTTGCTTCCGGTGTCCTTTTTTAGTGAACCATCTTTTAAATCATTTGTTTTTCTACATTTGAGCATTTAGTGAGTCTAGGGGGCTTGTATGAAACTCACATGCTACATTTTATAGGTGACCGAACTGCCTTTCTTTGCATCCAAGGTACGGCTCGGCCGTAACGGAGTAGAGGAAATTTACCCACTTGGACCCCTCAATGAATATGAAAGGTCTATAACTATTTGCTTTATACTCTCTTGATGGAAAACCTGGTTAAATTCATTACAAATTTAAGAGAATATAATCATATCTGTTTATCAACAGGGCTGGTTTGGAGAAAGCGAAGAAAGAGCTCGCAGGAAGCATTCAGAAGGGGGTTTCCTTTGTAAAGAAATGAGTTATGCCATTGATATATTTCGGTGATGGTTTTCTGCCATTTGTGGTTCTTTTTAGTACCGTGTTTCCTCAAGATTCCTGTTCCTTGAAATAAGTTTTAATTCTTTGTTTTAGCTGGGAGTAAGAGAGTTCGAATCTTACAATAAAAATGAGGTTTCTTGCATAGGGCTCTGGTGAGATTCATGTAATGAATAGATAGAAAAATAATAATAATTATAACCTCTGAACTATCCCAGAGAATACTTGCTAGTGCAAAGGTTTGATTTCTTCTTGAAGGACATAATTCTAAAGGATGCTAAACGCAGCCCAGCCCAGCCCACTCCATGATCTGATCCAAGAACCTTAAAAGTAATTTTTTAAAAAAATTATTTTATTTTTTATGTTAAATTTATTTTTTTTAGTTTTTTTATATTGTTTTAACATTTTAATATTAAAAAATAAAAAAAATTATTTTAATATATTTTTAAATAAAAAAATATTTTGAATAATGGGTTAATAGGTTGACTCACTTTAATGAAAATTTGTTTTTTTAAAGTCAAATGTTGTCTTAATGTTTTTTAAAAAGGCATAAGATTTTAATTGGGTTGATGATTCATATCAGTTTGATTGGATTAATTTTTATTTGTTTTTGTTTTGGATTAATTTTTATTTGTTTTTGTTTTTACCCTAAGATGGATTAAGTTTTGGATTAATACTGAAAACGGTTTAGATTGTGTTTGTTTTTGTAGTTTAATTGTATTTTTAAAATAAATTGAATTTTTTAAATAATTTTGAAAAATAATTTTATGTATTGATGTAAAAAATAAAATTAAAAAAATTAAAAATATATTATATAAATTTAAAAAAAAAAAAAAGATAATGAAGAGTCACGCTATTAGTAGTGACTGTCTGAGTGAGTGCAGAAATAATTGAAGGGACAAACATAGAAATAGGAGAAGTGATACACAAAGACAGAACTGAACAGGATAGTCTGTCAGATGTGCCAACAAGCGTGCTGCATTGAAAAACCTCTTGGATGCCATGTCAGTTCCTCTTCGTGGCATCCAGCTAGATAGCTTCCGAGATTCATTCTTCGCCGGTCACCTGAACTGTTTCTTCCTTCCTCCCCCTGGCTTTGTGAATCGGGCCTGAATGATTGATTCTGCTCGGAAACATTGGTAGTCTTTGTTTTTGTTCAACTTACAGAAAAACTTTCGTTTGCTCAGTCACATTGCTTGATAGGAGCTACAATAATTTGTTTTTCAATTATAAACTTGTTTTTTATCTATTTTTCTTATAAATATTATTCCCATGATAATTTTAATCAGACATATCTAAAAATATTTTTTAAAAATTTATTTTTTAAAATCACTACCGTTGAAATTCCAAATAGATACCAAACATTTCTAAATCCTTGGAGATCTTATTGTCTGAGATTGTCTTTACCAGCTTTATCCAGAAGAGTAGTGTTAAGCTTACATGTTAAAGAGTTAATTATAACTTAGTCCTTTAGTTTATTAAAAAAAATTAATCAATTCTCTTGGTATAAAAAATCATTAAACAGTTATTTGACATCATGGTTAATCGATTAGTATTTTATTTTAAAAAAATGCCATTGAGAAAAAGAAATAAAGAAAAGTAATGGACGAAATAATTAAGTTATAGATGGATTTCAAATCACACAGGGATCTCATATTAAGCCAAACTCTGCTTCACCTGCATCTCTATCCAAATCTATTACTTGTCTTTGACCTCGGTTTGATTCCGTCGAGTCGAGTAGAGGATCTGTTTTTTACTCAGAAAATGAATTCATTGTTATTTTAGATTTTTTTTATAAAATCAAACTTAATATTAAAAAAAATTGTATCCCTATACATGAATCATAAAAGCATAAAATAAATCAACTCTAAACCCATGCATAAAACCATACAAAAAATTCAATGAATCATGACATAAAAAATAAAAATTCTTCTATATTGGATTTTTAAAAAAATATTTTTGAATTAACTCGGGTCAACTCATCCGACCACTCAAACTCTGAACTAAATTGATCATGAATTGGGTTTAATAACTATTACTTCAATTATTATACTTGAAGTATTGCAATTTTAACGTATTATAAAATTATGTTTGAATTGAAATGGTGTTTTTTTTTTTTTTTGTAAGATTCTCACTTTTGAATTTTGATATTAGATGCCAACGAGTATTAATTTAATATTTCTATAGATGAGTAATAAAAAAAAATTAATTACATTATCAACCACAAATGAAAGTTTTACTTTTACTTTCAACTCATCATGTTCACAGGCAAAAACACTACAGAATCAAGCATGCAAAGGTTAAATGTGTTGAGCAATGATGAAGAGGGAGAGCGCCTGTGAAACATTTCATAATTAAAGAAGGTGCTGCTGCTGCATTCTTTTCTTATCCTTCCATTTCCCAGGCCAGGCCTGCCTTTCTCTCGAGGCTCCACAAGCTCTGTGTTTGTTTCTTCATGTTCTTGACATTATTCCTTCACTATGAAATCTTACAAATACAGTCCAATATCCAACGGCTTATATGCAAGACAAGACTATAT
>Ga0325411_1004126_pt1 | contig 16347 bp, 14 predicted proteins | sample PopdelMetagenome_13_FD_206181 | JGI IMG/M metagenome (GOLD analysis project Ga0325411, IMG submission 206181) | Populus deltoides microbial communities from Bellville, Georgia, United States - Xylem-PdIQD-R4 | ecosystem: Host-associated > Plants > Phyllosphere > Stem > Wood/Secondary xylem...
AATCGGAAATTTGACGTGAATTGTGCCTTCATCAACAGAGATGTTCAACACCTCTAGATTGATTCCATTCATAGAAAGCCTCGGAGTCATGTTGGAGTTGCAATGTATTCTGAACCTCTTATCCAGGTAGCAGCCTGCTTCCATTCCGAAGGGGTACGGGATCTTATTTTTAAAATATATAGAATTTCAACTCCGTAAGATGACAATTGCTCATTGATAGCACACCCTAATAGTTTTTTTTTTTTTCATCATGCCTTGTTATCAAAATATAATGGACTGCCATATATATGTAATGGCAGGACTTTCTAATTCCACATAATTGGAGTCTGCTATCGAGCTATAGCTATTAGTATTTAGGGGTTGAGTTTCTATTATATCTATATTATGTTTATTATTTATCAAATATAAAACTTATATATTTATATTTTATTTATAGTATTTTAAATATTTATTATTCAATATAAAATAAAAGATTTGTATATATTTGAGGTATATTTATATATTAAATGAAAAAATTATATATACATGTATATATTATACTAATACTAGGGTGTGCGCACGCGTGTGTATCCCTCTATTTTGCTTTTTTTTTTTTTTTTTGGTTGTACTTGAAATGCTATGCTATTTCAAAACTTGACAATATAAAAGATGAATTCAGACTCTAGTAATTAGGTCATGTGCATCTGGGCTTCCATCTCTTGCTTTTATTTTCTTCTTTTATTTTCATTATCTTTCTCCTTTTCTTTTCTTTTTAATCTTTTTTTTTTCGTTTGTTTTCCTTCTCTTTGTTATCTTTCTTTTCTTTTGTTTTTTCTACTAAATTAAATTAAAATAGAAAATAAAATAAGAAGTAAAATATGTGACCAGAAATTGAAAAGTTGGAAAAAATCAAGAAAACTTGTTTTGTAGTTTTTTTTTATTTAAAACATTTAATGAAGAAATTGATTATGGTTTCAGCTTCAAATGTTCATTTTTTTTTTAAAAAAAAGAAAATATATTTCCTACGTTGACTTTCGTTTCCTCAAATTAAATCCTGTAACCTTTTATATTGTCAAGTTTTGAAATATAAAAGTATTTTGAAGGCTTAAACACCTGTCATTGATATGATTTCTTTCAAAATCAAATTACTGGTAAGTTCAGTACTTGAGTTAAAAAAGAATAACTCAAGTAATTATGATTTTAAAATAGATATTGGATTAAGAAATTATTTTGATGAGGGACGAACCTGTATACTATGTAAAATATACGAGGTCCTCGACCTCATAAATCCATGTCAAAAATATGAATATCTTTCCCTCCTTGTCAATTTCCCAACTATTAATTGAGGTATTACGTTTCTATTTTTTCCTTTCAATGGTGAGAAATTATGGAACTGTTGTCCTACAGCCCCATGGATTATATTAATTGAGGATAGCCGACTCTAACTATGAACAGAGAAAAACTCCTCAGACAATAATTATATTATGGCCTGCTTATTTTTTCTTAAAAAAAAAATCTTAATAAGCAAAAGAAAAAAAAAAAGGATAATTGTTTTAAAACCTAGATTGGCATGATAGATCGACCGGGATATAACTGGCTGAAAACTTGACCCAGACCAGGTTATAAAAAAATAGAAGAAAAAAAAAAATCGGCTAAGCCCTGAAAATATCTATGTTGGCCCAACTCAGGTTTTAAAATTTTGTTTGAAATCCTAATTCTAACAAGAAACATATAGGGCTTGAAACCGAATAGAAGCGGAAACCTAAATCAGATATAATTTCTATAAAATCCGAGCACTTGTCTGATTCCATAAACAACGCGTACGTAGAAGGGACTAGAGACTTGTTTATAAACACAGTGGTATCGACATTATTGTTCATTCAAAAAGATTTGCTCGTTCTCTGGGTTATGAGAGATCAGGCGGGCACAAACAAAAGGAAGAGAGGTTTTAGTTATTCAATCATGGATCGAAAGAAAGCACCCAGCAGGCTTCTTGTTGATGAAGTCATTAACGATGACAACTCTGTCATCACACTCAATCCAGCTACATTAACGGAGCAACTTGATATTTTCCGCAGAGATAACTTGTTGATCAAGGGAAAGAAGAGGAGGGGTACAGTTTGTACTGCCCTAGCTGATGATAGCTGCGATCAGTCCAAGATTATGATGAATAAGATTGTGAGGTCAAACTTAAGGGGTCAGGCTTGGTGATATGGTTTCGGTGCAGGTATGTCCGAATTTGCAGTATGGCAAGAGGGTTCATATTCTGCCTTTGGATAACACAGTTGAAGGCCTTAATGGTAGTCTGTTTGATGCCTACCTGAAGCCTTACTTTAAGGATTCTTCTCGTCCTTGCGCCTGATACGGAGATCTTCTGTGAAGGGGAAGCTGTAAAGAGGGAAGATGAGGAAAGTCTTGATCGATTTGGCTACGATGATAATGGTGGTGCTAGGAAACAATTGGCACTGATCAGGGGGAAATGGTTGAACTGCCATTAAGGTTTCCTCAACTTTTCAAGACCATAGGTGTGAAGCCACCGAAAGGAATTCCGCTTTATGGTCCTCCTGGAACTGGTAAAATATTGATAGCAATTAAGGGCTATTGCTAATGAAACTGGGGCTTTCTTCTTTTGTATCAACGGACCAGAAATCATGTCCAAGATGGCAGGAGAGAGTGAGCAAAATCTCAGAAAAGCTTTTGAAGAAGCTGAAAAGAATGCCCCGGCAATTATATTTATTGATGAGAATGATTCAATTGCTCCCAAACGTGAGAAAACCGGTGGCGAATAGAAAGAAGAATCGTTTCACAACTACTGACTCTCATGGTCATGGATGGGCTAAAGGCCCGTTCCCATGTTATTGTGATAGGAGCTACAAACAGGCCTAACGGTCTAGACCCTGCATTGAGGAGGTTTGGAAGGTTTGACAGGGAAATAGATATTGGTGTTCCAGATGAAGCTGGTTGCCTTGAGGTTCTTCGTGTCCATACAAAGAAGATGAAGCTATGTCGACTTGCAAAAACTAGTCAAAGGGAACTCAGGGGTATGTTGAGGCAGATCTTGCGTCTCTTTGTAGTGAATCTGCCCTACAATGCATTAGGGAAAAGAGGAACATCATTGATTTGGAAGATGACACCATTGATGCTGAGATTCTTAATTCCATGGCTGTTACAAATGAGCATTTCAACATTGCTCTCGGAACCAGCAATCCTTCTGCTCTTCGTGAGACCATTGTGGAAATTCCCAATTTTAGATGGGAGGATATTGGTGGTCTTGAGAAGGTCAAGATGGAGCTTCAAGAGACTGCTCAATATCCGGTGGAGCATCCTGAGAAGTTTGAGAAGTTTGGCATGCCACCTTCTAAAGGAGTTCTTTTCTATGGTCCTCCTGGCTGTGACAAAACATTGCTGGCTAAGGCTATTGCCAATGAATGTCAAGCTAATTTCATCAGTATCAAGGGTCCTGAGCTTCTAACGATGTGGTTTGGAGAGAGTGAAGCCAATGTAAGGGATGTTTTCGACAAGGCACGCCAGTCTGCTCCTTGTGTCCTATTTTTCGATGACCTTGACTCCATTGCTATTCAAAGAGGAAACAGTGTAGGAGATGCTGGTGGTGCCGCGGATAGAGTTTTGAACCAACTCCTAACTGAGATGGATGGTTTATCAGCCAAGAAAACCGTCTTCGTAATTGGTGCTACCAACAGGCCTGATACAATCGACCCTGCACTCATGAGGCCGGGTCTTCTTGATCAGCTAATTTATATCCCTCTTGCAGATGAATGTTCTCGCCTACAGATTTTTAAAGCTTGCTTGAGAAAATCACCAGTCTCGAAAGATGTTGACCTTCGAGTTCTTGCCAAGCACAGAAATCTGACAGAGGGCCTGCAAATATGCTATCAGGGAGGACATCGAAGAGGATATCCAGAGGAAGATCGAGGGTCTGGAAGACAGCATGGATGAAGTGATAACTGAGATTAAGGTTTCTCACTTTGAAGTGTCCATGAGGTGAGGTAGGAGGAGGTGAGTGATGCTGATATTCTCAAGTATCAGGTCTTTCTCAAACCTTGCAACAATCCAGAGGTTTCGTTCTGATTTCAAATTTCCGGAGGCGGCGACATCAGCTGATGGTCTAAATCCAGCTGTGACTTCTTCTGGTGGGGATGAGGATGATGAACTTTATTGATTAAGAGCTTTTTTTTTCCTCTTGTAATTTAATTTAGTTTCTTCAAAATAATAGCAACAGTTTTTCTAATGCTAATAATTTTTTAATCTTTCTATTTAACAAAGTCCACGCACATCAAAAAAGTTTCAATGGCAATGACGATAATTCAGATAATCTAGATTGTGTTGGTTATCATATATAATAGTACAGTAGAAGAAACTGAAAATATAATTATGTTGGCCCAAAAATATCACTAACCATGAAGATCATAAAGAAACCTCTGTTGCCACGAAAACAAACCCAGTAAACTCGAATCTTCCAGTTACATACCATGCCTACATAGGCGCGAGACAGGAAACCTTTGTATTGAAAAGGGTGATGCTGTTGTTGGGGTCATTTAATGATCCATTGCTTATTGCGAGTCACAGATAATGACAAATAATGAACTTGTTTTAGCATTCCTTTCACTAAAACTAACTCGTTTAAGATCTTAATTTGGCATTCATTTGCTAAGGTCAGTTTCCGAAGGAAAAGCAGCCTCAAAAGAGGGTTATTGCTAGCAACCGATCTACAATCTTTCACAGAGATCTTGCGAGCTGTTAGTTTTTTTCCGTAAAGGAGATTTTGATCTGCTAATGCTTCTGCATTTTTCTGCTGCACAGAAGGTGCTCTGCTGGCGTGAAATTAAACAGATTTTGACTTCAATTCCATTGGTTTGTTGTTTTCATATCTTCGAGAGGAATTTTTTGCGTTGTGGTAATTGCACTTGGAGAATAACTCCACAAGGCCCAGGTCTGACTTCTTCTAATTCTTATATTCCATTGGTATGTTATTAACACGTCCTAAAGTATGATGTCACGAGTAAACTCCAGATTGATGTTATGAAGAAGTTTAAGGAAGCAAGAGTGGCCATCCTGACGAGAAGGACGAAAGAATTGATGCGGTAGGTAAAGTGGAAAATGGATTAACTATGATAACCACTGTATCAGTCCCTTGATTATATATAAATTATCAATTAGGTCCTCAAACTATCAATTTTGTCGTGGTGGTCCTTGATCTATATACTTTCCGTTAGTCAGATATCCTACTATTAAATTAATTAATTAGATAACTAGTTGTTACTATGCTTTTACAGGAGTAATTCCATCCATTTATTTTAAAATTCAAGGAAACAAAATCTCATTTGTGAGATATATATGAAAATAATTACAATTATATGGTCAAGATATGTATTTGAAATATGATCTAAGATTATATTCTGCCCATTGTCTATAATTAATAATAATAGACAAAAAAAAAAACAAAAAGGAAAACTGCAAGGCCTGTATCTAGCATGAAATCTTAATCACACAAACACAAGATTTTATCATGATTTCTTGATTATGGAAGGTCCCTTGTCCAAAACCTGTATATGAAATAAGATATTCTTACATTAATTTCCATGTATAAAGTCCTGAAAAACATAGCCTCCAAATTAATCGTCCCTATGCAATCAACAAAGCATCCATGCATGGGTAATTAAGAAGTAATAAATAGAAAAACATCAAAATTAATTAAGTGTCACTACGTTGTTCTTAGATGTTGCTAACCCGGATCAGATCCCAAATCACAGTTGGAAAATATATGGAAAAAATGGTCTCACATGTTGACCATGCTTATATACAGGCAACCTCTTTCAATAGTATATATACAAGAAACAGCAAACCTAGCCCTATAAATAAGAGGCGTGCATTCTTAAAAACAAATCAAAAATCAAAATATACAAAAGAATCACACAGACATGAATCCCTTTGTCACAAGGCATTTCATTCTGCTAATATCATATGTGTTACTAATCTTTACTACTTGTGATGCGTTTTGTTTTCTTCGAACAGACGTACATTTGAATATTACAAACCAGTTGGGTTCAGGCTTGGACCTTACCGTCCAATGCAAATCGAGAGATGACGACCTTGGCGTGCATGTAGTCCCTTTTGATGGTTATTATACAATGAATTTTTGTTCCAATATTTGGGGAACTACACAATACTTCTGCGGCATGACATGGTCAGGTAAACTCCATTGGTTTGATATTTTCATTGCTGAAAGGGATTCTCATCGTTGTGGTGACTGTACTAGGCGAATACTTCCAGAAGGCCCTTGTATGACTTGTAATATTGGTGAGTCAAAAGAATACGTATGCTATCAATGGAATGGCGAGGTGTTTTAGAAATCTCGTAGCATAAAGTAGAGCTAAAAACGCAGTTAAGCATGTGGTTCTCCACAAATTACAAGCGCAATCCATGCACTCCAAGACTCCATGTTTTTGACTCAGTATATATATTTATTTTGCTTGTTTTGCATTTTAGCAGTTTTGTGGGTTGATTGATGAGTGATGGATGCGAATATGTTTGGTATGTGTGTGGTTTTCGCCACGGTAAGAATTTCATGATGAAGTTAATTCCCTCAAAATGGAAATCCTTTTATTTGGCTGTTAATGCACTTCCTTTCCAGATTTTCCATAATCTCTCCTTACAATATATCAACAACGCGTAAATCAAAACAAGTACTGTGCCCAAACAAGGCAAGGGAATGGAGTTGGTTTTCACATACTTTCCACCGAAAGAAATGGAGGGTTTTAAGTTTCAACACCCGAGTGTGTGAAAGACAGAGAGAGATTTGCCTGTAAAAAATTAAAATATTTGTGCAATGTGTTAATGAGTTTCTCCACACATTAGTATAAAGAGATTTGTCACTTTTCATGATTGCAGTTATTAAAATTCAAATTGTTTAAGATAAATCAAATTGTTACAAGTTAAGAGTAAGAATAGAATGAGAAAACTAAAATAAATTAGATTAGTGAATAATAAAGCATTGATTAATACAAAAATATCTTGTTTCAATAAAGAGAAAGCTTGATAAGTTGTAGAATTCACAAACATGATGCTGCCAAAACATTTTTCTTTTTCTTCTCTTGGAAAGATTATTTTGAGATATAATTTTCTATAAAAATTGCATCACTCAATATTATCCTGCCAAAACAGCCAGCCAAATGCATGAACCAAAGTAATTATCAGTAATTCATTGTAGCCAAGTGCAGTTTTGCTAAACATGTAAGGAAAAAGATCCTTGAAACGGCGCAACCACACTTGCTATATAATACCAAGAGGCACCATATACTAAGGTAGTGATTGAGATGTTGGACAAGGATGGATTAGGATTCGATAAGAAAAAAATTTTGTGTAATTGTTTGATTTACCCTTAAACAATATAAAATCAATTTTTGTCTTATCCAAGACTATTCTAGTTAAGAGATTTTTGTCCCATTAAAAAAAATAAAACAAGTTTGTTCAATTCTTTGCAAAAGGGTTAATCCAGGTTTATTTGCGTCAATGTAAAAATAAAAATAATTATTATCATAATTTTAAAATTCAACTCGAGAGTTAACCCAAGATAAGGCTTGGATAACGAATTGATTATCTAAGTATTAGTCGCAATTTTCTTTAATTGTATCTTGTTCTTAATTGAAAAAAATATAAAAAATAAAATCAGAGAAAACTAATTTTCTGGGTAATAAGATTATTAGCCTTATTATTAATGGGCGATTTGAGAGACTAATTCTCTGGTTAACGAAATTAGTGTCCCAGTTAATGGGATTAGTGCTCTGATTAATGGGCAACTGGAGAAACTAATTTCCTAATTAATGGGATTAGTGTTATGATTAACGAGTGATATAAAAAGCTAAATCCCTAAGTAATGAGATTAGTGCCCTGGTTAATGTACAATTAAGGAACCAAGTTGATTTATTAATAAAACAAATATTTGGTTTAGGCTAGAGATGATCTTAATACATCCTCAAAATTGGTACTAATTGTATTGATTTGCAAAGATAAGAGTATAGTAAGGAATAAATTATTTGATAAATGATAATGCAAATATATATATTAAATTATCATTGAGTATAAAGTTGATCATGACCGATATAAATTAAATTTTTAGGTACCTCACAACTTCGAGTCAAGTAATAGATTCATGAATTTGTATCTTTTTATCTAATCAAATGATTTGTTTGAAAGAATAAATATTTTGTTTTGTAACATAATTTTGTATCCAAAAATATATTTACCTAACTTAATCATGGGTGATATATTTGAAGTAATTGTTTTTTTTTTAGAATGTTTATAATTTTGTTGTACTCCTCTTTAGATATACTTTTATATTTTGGAAATGAACATGTATCTTGAGTTATGTTGTTACTAATTTAGTTGTTCTATTATTCATAATACTTATGGAATGTTATAATACTTGCTCTATTGAGTGAATATTGAAGACAATGGGAAGTTGAACTTATGGTCAAGTTAAGGAAGTCCCGGATCATGGGACAAATATTAGATATAGAGGGAGTGCTTTCTCGGCAATATTCTGCTGCCTGAGAAGAATACAAAACAATTATGCTTTCCCATCCAACATTACAACATATCAAGGGAAAGAAAGTTATGGACCCTGACAGCATTTAGAGTGTGCCAGGACAGCAGATTTACAGTTAAAGGAAAAAAAAAAACTGTAAATAACTTTTGACTACAAAATTGTTAACATCACAGATGACAAAAGCTGATACTGTGGTAGTACAGTTAGAACTGTGAATTGCTAAGGAACGTGACCATGCATCGAGCACTTTGGAACAATTTATCTACTCCCTGCCAAACTGAACATTGAGTCTCTAAAAGCTTCCTTGCCTTGTCCTTGCCCTGTCCTGTAATTTTAGATTGCACCTAATTGTTTCGCCATGAATCTGAACAGAAGAATATGCAAGATGTTAAACAATATTCTCAACTTTCTCGGAGAATTGCCAGCAAATATTGGGAGATAACCCTTTCTTTTTCCCTTTTCTTATATGCTTATTTCCTTCAGTTTAGTATAAGAGTGGAAAAACAAACTTGATGGTTCTAGATTTTGTGCTCTTCAGTGACAACTCAATATTATCTCTAACCAATGGAAAAGAAAAAATGGGTAAAAATATTGCCCGAAAATGTGCAGAGAAATGAACAAATGAACAATGATGAATCCATACCTTCAAAAATAATCTTATGACGGCCTGTACAAACTCAAAATTGTTTCTGCTGGATATCTCATGAATAAAATAGTCTAGCAGCAGCTCGATTGAAATAAACTCAGGTCTCGTTTCAAGTTCTTCCTGATAATCATCTATTATCTGAAACATTCTAAGTTCCATATCCAAATTTGAAGGAGATAGACCTTTGATATATTCAGTGAATGCTGAAACTGCAAAATTTGTACACAATTAAAACGTTACCAGGCTATCCAGCATGCATAAATCATCAAAGAGCTTTCAGCTGGCTCATCAATGATAACACATGAGATAGTATAGTGCAACTGTGTGGAGGACTAGAATGCTCACAATTTTTCATCTCTGAAGACTGAAGAAGTCCCAAAAATTGAGTTGGTGGAATGTCAAGTTTTCTCCTATCACTCTCCGTTTCATCAGGTTTACTATCATCCCCATCCACTGGCTCACTGGGCTTAAATAATATTTCTCCAGATAGAGATGGAATTGAAGGCAGGAAGAAAGGAATCTTCTCGGGCTTCTTTGGAGGCTCAATTGGTTTATTGCGTACCTGTGGATCATTGATTTAGAGGGAAAATCAAACTTAAAAGAAAAGAAAAACAAATAGAAGTTGTGCAGAGAAGATTAGATAAATAGAAACTTCAGCATGCCATAACACATGACAACATTAGAGGAACATTATGATAGAGGGGGAATAAACCTTTATAATATCTAAGTTGATCAAACTCTGCCATTAGCTTTTAGGCAACAGGGAGAGAGTAACAAGATCTGGAATTTGCTGACTGAAAGCTAGAAAAGTAGAAGCTTCTTTGGATACTGAGTGTTTCACAATGGACTTGTCAGTATCCTCATTCTCAGCATTTGAACCTTCAACTGCAATTAAAGATGGCAATTTTACATTCACAACTTCTTTCCCACTAGCATAAGCATCAATCCTTGAATCTCCGGAGAACATTGACTGATTAACCCTGAAAAGTTTACAAATATCAGCCTCGATGAAAAAAAAATGAAACAAAAAATTACTTGGTACAAGTACAAAATATTGCAGCTGAACACTTTCAAGATCTCAATTAAATATTTGATTTCTATTTAAATACAAAAGTGCATCTCCTTCGATCAGTTTTCTCAAGACCACACCTTTCAGAAACAAAATCCATACAGAGCATCCTAGAGCCTTAAATAGAGTAGTATCCCAACTAATTGCCAATAAAATCATAAAACCAAACTTCAGACATGCAATTGAGAATGTACCACAAATAGACCCCGTTTTGATCAACATGGGTAGTTGCCAGCACATCCATATTTGGTGACAAAGACAATGCTGTGACAGACACCTCAACATGAACTGCATCTATTTGCCTTGCTAAGATGACATCCCAAATTCTAAGAGTTCCATCCATACTGGATGACAAAAGCCATTTCCCATCCTCACTAAAACATAAATCTGTAATTCGATCAGTATGACCTTCAAATTTACGAACCATTCTCAGTGCAATGGCATCAAATAAACGGATAACCAAATCATCTGCAACAGTAGCCAACAGACCTGGAAATCATGTCAAACCAACGTCATTAGAAGATGATCCAAGGAGCAATAAAATAATATGTGTGTGGGTGTATATAACTGCAATCTTTCAGCAGAAGGAGACCACTACCATTAAGACGATGATAAACAATCTTAACCAGAGAACAACCAACTTCCCATCTTGATTTTAATGCACGTCCCTTGAAATCCCAAACCTGCACAGCCAACCCTTTCAAGGAATGAAAATTCCAACAAAACTTAGATGGAACCTAAGCAATATTCATTTGTATCTTTTCTAGCACTATAAGGCAGGCAAGTAAATAGAAGAACATTTATCCTGAAACATGATACCTACAAAACATTTACAAACAACAAACAAGCCACAACGTGACACAACGTGCAACAACAGCTATACACTAGAGAGGATATAACATATGTGATAATTTCAAATGCTAAATATAAAATAAAAGAGCTTGAATAATAGTAAGGAACACTGACCTTTACATCTCCATGATACCCTGCACTTATCATTAGGGTATTTGTGGAATCACAAGCAACTCCAACCACCTCCCCCTCATGGGCATGACTTCCTCTCTCTGAAACATCCAGGTAACTTCCTCGGCTAATTCCTGATTGAAGGTTGAATCGTTCTATCCAACCACCTGCTGTTCCTAGGATAGCGAAGTTGCCACATGCACTAATGGTGCAAGCCTGATAATAATACAGTCATGAACCAAAACCATCTGTCATTCCTAAAAGATGAGGCGTTCTTGACTTCCCTTCAATCTTGTTCCAATTGCTCAGTAACAAAAAATAATGAAAAAATGAAAATCAAGGTTTCTTTTTTTCTAAGTTGAAAAAAATCCTGTTGATTTGTCAAGATCAAAATGATTTCCTTCACCCTGAAACAGGATTTACATCTTAAAACTTTATGTGAAATCAAGTAGCTGATCTATAGGAAATTTTCAATGATTTCATAAGAAGATGAATCCATCTCATTTGCTAACGAAAGAAAAAGGTTCAATGCATCACATACAAACAATAAAAAAGATTAAAAAAGAAAAAGATGAATGGTTTGGGTAGTATATTGCAATTCTAACCTTAACAGGTGTTGGCTTTTCTGGGCATGGTCTCAGGATATGCTCCCCAATGACAAAATTTTGAAGCCTCCACACATATGCTTGTGCAGTATCAATATGACAAGTTACCACGTTGCACCAATCCCGCTCCCGAATTTCAGCTATAATTGAAATTTCACATCAGGCAACTTGGAAGCATGAATATCATTCAGAAAATGTGAAGTGTGATAGCAATAATCTGTTAAACCAGTTATTTCAAAAGTACACCACAACATAGACAAAGAAAACAGATGAGAACTGAAGCAGTGAGTAAAAAGATTTGAAGGAAAGTAGTTGAAAAAAGGGATATAGGCACAATCACCTCCTCTATAGCATTAATAAATGGCCAAGTCATTCAGAACACAAATCCTAGAGCAAGAAACATCTACATTTAAGCATTGGAAGAGCTCTCTGAGAAAGATCATACCACAGTCAAAGGCAATGACAGGCTTCAATTTCAGTTCTTCCTCCTGGAAATCAAGTGAATAAGAATCTTAAGCAACCAAATCAGCGGTGTTCTACTTGCAAAGTAGAATAGCACTTTGCAGAGTAAAATGAGAACCTAATCTATAATCAAGAAGCACACAAGTAAAATGAGAAGAATCATTTAAAAAAAAAAACTTGTAGGGTGCATCATATTAAAATATATTCAAAAACATTAAGGAATTTAATGCTTTTATAGGCATAGACCCAAAACTTATACCTGCTAGATATTTTCATCAAACCAACACCTCTTATGTAAGAATGTGAATAATGCAATACACTTACAGTTTAGTGTCCAGGAACAAGAATGATAGAGTATATATAAAATAGGCTAGCAGCCATATTTACAAAAATTGAGGTGCAGCATTTACATTGGATGAAAATAGAGTGAAAAGTGCCAACCATTACCCCCAATCATACCTTCACCCGAAGTTTCTTGGCTCGTTTGGATACATGACGCTGAGAGAGCTCTCTACTTTGTTGGTCCTGATCAGAGTAAAAATTGAATAAGAAATTAAAAAATATATATAGGAAAAGGGTTAAAACAGAAATTGAGCAGAAGCAAACACAATAAACCTAGCAAGAGAGTGTAAGAGGCTCATTCCCATACTAATATTAGACAAATAGAACTAGCCCATCCAAATGTGCAATAATTGCAATTTCTGTGTAGCAGGAGCAGGGTTTATGGAGAAGATGGTAGTCATTTTTCACTTCATTTCTTTTACTCAGTCAGGATGTAAAATGTTAAAAGGATTCTAAAATGAAACAAAGGTTGTATGGAATTTCATTTTTGGTCCAATATTGACCTATTGACAAAAACTTTAAATAAAATCACTACAAAAAAAATATTTTTCATAATTATAAGACAACGTAAATTTTACATATATATTTTTTTTCCATTGTTTCCATGTAATCAGATAAAACCTCCTTTCTTCTACTCGGTGCTCATACAGACAACGTAATTTACTTGAATCATATTAAACATCAGATAGCTATATAAGCTAAGGTTTCCAATGCATAACAGAACTTTCACAGTTGTATGAAACCATCCATAAAGCACATGAAAATTTAATTCAATATTGGAAAATATCAAACCTGTATGGCAGAGAAAAGACGAAAGGCACGATCCTGACCAGCAGATAGAATGTGTCTCCCATTTGCATAGAACATGTGGTAGATGAATAATTTTCAGAACACGAGGATGTCATAAGAAAATGCTGGAAGTTTTCACATGAATTTCAAAATAAGCTATGGCATGAGTTAGTTACTGAATACAACATCATATCTAGTTAAATGTTAGAAATCACAGTCAAGGTTGGTAGAAAGTTTTCAATTAGATGAGAAGCCATCTAATATTCATAAACACAAAAACTAAGGAAGGGGAATGGAGGATAAATAACTATGAGTAGAGAACAAGAACCATATAAGATCTGTAACTGGTAAAAAAGGGCATATATTCAATTACATTGAAGAAGAAACTGGGCAAGAAGAATTTCAATCCTAAAGTTACATTGAAAAGCATATTACCTTATGCAAAGTGGAGGAGCACTGTGTCCACTTCTAAAGCGTAAAAGTTGAGGATCGCCATCAGTTGTATCAAAAACCCACATCTACAAGGGGGGAAAAGTATAGTCTGAGCATAGGATAAACAAAGCAAAGATTGGAATTCAAAAGCTAAAAATTTTAGTATGCTGGTCAAGAAATTTCATCGTCCACTGTAAAGAAACAGTCATCATTGGGAACATTCAATACAATGCAATAGCTTTAGGTATCTGTTTTGTTGCGAATTTTTGAGTTTCTTCCTTAGGACCATTCTATACAAATTGTACAATATATCTCTACTTCCATTCTTGAGATTCTTTTGGATGCTTTGTATCATCAAAAGGTGGAGACTTGAGGTATAGTTGTTCAATCACTTTAAATTAAGCTGCACATTGTTCTGTTCAGTCTATACCATCATTGGCAAGTTTCAACATTTTTTTAAGCTCATGCTCTGAAGAAAACAGAGCCCACAATTCCTATGTGATGCAAACAAAAATTGAAATGACCAAATACTTGTCCATCAGAATTTGGTGTTGAACAAAGCAAACACGTAGAAGCATGTCAAATAGACACTAAAAACTCTAATGAAAACGTTCTCTAAAATCAACACGAGAAGGACTCTCAGCATATGGCAAAGCTGAGAACTTATTGTAGTATCGTTTACTTTTACAATCCTCATAATCAAAGTAACAAAAACATGAATTGAATGTAACAAGAAAGAAATGTGTAACTGCACTAATTTTATATCAACTGATCACTTATTCGTTATTAAGAAAGCAAAATCTAAAAACATAAGCAGAGGCTGAAATGCTTCTTACCTTAATAGAGTTGTCTGCTGATGAACTCATCAGCACAGGCTCATTAGCCAAAAAGTGCAATGAAATTATCGAACTAGCATGAGCCTCTCTTACAACTGATTGTAGTTTTCTTTTCTCCAGATTCCAAATGCTTATAACACCAGAAGAACCTCCTGAAGCTAAAAGTGGCTGCCCATCTAAAAAAACAGAGAGAGAAAAACTTTAAATTTGATTCGAATTATAAGAACAACGTAACCCTTATTTCCTAAACACAAATCACCGACCTAAAGAAAAATAACTTACTCACCTGTACTGAAAGACAATGCAGTCACAGCACCGCGCGTGGAATGCGAAAACGTAACCACCTCTTCATCATATCGAATATTATGCACATGAATCTTCCCATCAGCACAACCAACCGCAACAACATCCAATGCTGGCGATGACACACAACTACTGACCGACGAACCCCACCCTTTAAACTCATGCAGCATTTTCTTCGTACTCACATTCCAAAGCTGCAAACCCCCCTCCTGACTCCCAATCAAAACCTTGTTCAAATAAGTATCCGGATGCATTACACAAGTGGGCGTACACTTCTCCCCCAACATTATATGCCCAACCGGCACAATATCCCCTGCCACCCCTTTAAACCCCCAAATAAACAAATGACCCTCAACATCAACACTTATCACATGATCCCCAAATACCATCAACCAATTCACCTTCCCACGATGCCCACTCCACCTCGCCACCTATCAAAATCAAAACCAAAATTCATACATTTCCTAGCTGGGCCTCACAAATTAAGCCCGTTTAAAGTTAAAACTCCAAACCAAACTTACCTGGTGGGCGCGCTTGAAGACGGCAATGTGGGTTCCAAAGGCAACGAAGGTGAAGTCACGATAAGATGCTAAAGCACGGATTTTGTGAGGGAGTTGAGGGCTGGCAAGGACTAAAGTAAGCTTGGCGCAGTTGTAAACTTGAAAAGCTTTGCCTACGCTAACTGTAACGAAGGTTTCAGTGCTAGTCTTTGAACGGAGAAGGGAACGCCGCTTGTTATGTATCCGATTGCTCTAAACGGTTCGAAGATGCCCATTTTAAGGCTATAACCAAAATTTTCTACTAACTTCCCTCACCACAGAAACACAACTAGCAGCAGGCAGCAGCTACCCCTTGCACAAAGAGGATGGCTTTTGTTTTAATAATGTATAAAAGAACGATCCCTTGTCTGGTGGACGGAGACCGCCAGTTTGCAAGTTTTGATGGTGGTGGCTGGTGGGTGTTGCGTGGCGAGTAGGGGTGACTGAGCAGTAGTAAAGGAAGACGGTATGAGGCGGCAAGATTTCTTTTATTTGTGTTGGGTTGGTTTGTTTAGTTGTTGTTTTTTTCTTTTTGCTTATGTACTAGAAGGCATGTCCGAGATTTATAAAATAAATATGATTAATAATGTTATAATTATGAATTTAAAATTGATAAAATTAATTTAAAAAAGTATAAAAAAAAAACATATAGAAAAAATACTATAACAATTGAAAAAAAAAACAAAACCAAAAGTAAAAAAATAAAATCGACAAATAATTTGAAAAAAATCATAATAAAAAAAACTATGTAGAGAAATACTGTAGTAATTCACAGTGTTTTAAAAAAAATTACAAAACTATATTTTTAACCAGCTC
>Ga0325411_1004127_pt1 | contig 16346 bp, 9 predicted proteins | sample PopdelMetagenome_13_FD_206181 | JGI IMG/M metagenome (GOLD analysis project Ga0325411, IMG submission 206181) | Populus deltoides microbial communities from Bellville, Georgia, United States - Xylem-PdIQD-R4 | ecosystem: Host-associated > Plants > Phyllosphere > Stem > Wood/Secondary xylem...
GCATGCCAAAGATTTTATTAAAAAAACACTTAGGTCCTCAAACTTTAAAAATAACACAAATTATACATTTAGGTTCTTTTATTTAAAAAAAACAATTTTGATGCAGAAGCTTATTTGTATTATTTTTTAATTTCTGGTTAAAGAGAGGAGTCACTGGATTCCAGCAATGAGAGAGAAAGTTATCATTCAAGTCATTTTTAACCATCAAAATGGGTTTTTTTTTTTGTTTCATGGGTTCCATGAGATAAGAGGAGCTTGATGGTGGTTGTTTAAAGTCTCAATATTGCTTGAAAAAATTATATTTGTGTTTTTTTAATAAAAAGACTTAAAATGACGTAGTTTCAGGCTTTTTAAATAAAAATAATAATCAAATATGGGTTAACACATGTCAAACCCAAATATCTATAAAAAAAAAAGTTAAATATTTTGTTCAATTGTGTATTTTTTTAAATAAACAAATTGTTGCATTTTATGGCACAACTGTGAAATACTAGATGTTACTAGATTTGTAGGCCCTCCCCTGTTAGTGTTAGGCAGGAACTAGAAAGATCAGAAGTTGGTTCTGAGTCGGCTGGTAATCCAGAAAAGGCTGCTGAACAGAGTGTCGAAGGGACACAGCAATACACCGCTTGCGACAACAATTTTTTTTATTGGTAAAACAAAGATGCTCGAGCAATGAAAAGGTGTTTAAAAGAAATAAAAAAGCAGGACTCAAAGGGTAAACCCCCACATAAACATCAGACCGAATGTAGTAAGGTCTCAATAAGTAATGAAAGCTTGAAATGAAAATAAATGGATACATGATGGAAATAATAAAAGTGATGTGTAATGAAGGGGATGATCTCCATGAATAAATTTAAAGGTATTAATAAAGTTAAAAGGAGAATTATGAGTTTCGGGTTCAAAAATAAATAGTGTATTACTTATCATTTTAAGTAGTTAGATGGATAATGAGTTGAATGCATACTTTTATTTAAAATTAACTAAGTTAATATGTGCATGTTTTATGTCCATCCCATTTGCCAATGCAACATCAATAAAGCAATTGAGTCTTTGTAGTTAAACTACTTAAGTAAAGTTTAGTTATATGTTTTATTATGTAATGAATTGAAATATAAGTATAATTACATCTTTTGGAATTTTATCTATTAGTAAGTTGTATTTTCTTTGTGCGTGTATATTACAACAATATAAGGGTACTATATATACAATATTGTATATAAATGAAGTATAAAATGGTGAGGTTGACAATGAATGATGATGGATTTAGAGTAGGCCCAAGGCTACTTATATGGTGATCAATGGATTGCGTATGTAATATCCCACATCGACGGGTAAGGAAGTGGTAGCTGGCCTTATCAAGAGTGCTGGTGCTAACTTGTCATATGCGTTTTGGGGCGTCAAGCTCAGAAGTAGGCTCGTGTCACCAGGAACAAAACCATGAGGGTGGTAAGGCCCAAAATGGACAATATATGGCAAGTTGGGTCGGGTTGTTACATTTGGTATCAGAGCTGACCTCACTGGTTGTCCGGTTGTGCCGACGGGGTCGTCGGGCTCTTTAAGGGGGTGGATTGTAATATCTCACATCGGCTGGTGAGGGAGTGGTAGCTGGCCTTATTAAGAGTGCTGATGCTAACTTGTCATCCGTGTTTTGAGGCGTCAGGCTCAGAAGTGAGCTCGCGTCACCAGGAACAAAATCATAAGGGCGGTAAGGCCCATAGCGGACAATATATGGCAAGTTGAGTCGGGCTGTTACAACGTAAATGTATAAGGATGAGTGATTGTCTAGTAGGATTATGGATAAGAACATGTTTGCGATATGCTTATAGAAATGATGAGTTGTCTGTGTGAGTTAAAACCCTAGTCATGAGTCTTGAATTAACCCTATGGAAAGCAAAATCTAAAAAAGAACGAAGCAAAATTATAAATCAATAAAATATCGAATGATGAAATTGATAAAAAAAAATTAAAGAGGAAAAAAATGGGGGCCATATTTGGCATAAAAAAATTAAAACAAAATGCTTAAGGATGAAATTAAAAAAAATATAAAAATTAAAAAAAAAAGGCCAATAACAATTAAAAGAATGAGGATCAAATTTGATATAAAAATCCAATTAAACCAAATAATGAGGGATGAAATTGAATTAAAAAAACAATAAAATAAATAAAAATCCAAAGAATGAGGATCAAATTGTATATAAAAAGACAAATGGCAAGATACCCTTGAATTTTTTCAATGAGAAGAGAGAAAAAAAGGGAAGGAGAAGGAGAAGAAAAAAAGTACATTGGAGCCCAATCGCTCCTCCTTTGTGAACACATGTCTAACCATCAAAAAGAGAATATCGAGACACTTCTAATGTCGTCGTGAAAGGCATTGTTTGAACAACGATTTAAGTCATATGTGCTGATTAAAAGGCATAGACGCTGCCTATATGCAAGCTTGTGTGGCAACACGCTAGCCACCTTGTCTAAAATATGACAATAGTAAAAAAAAAAAGAAACCAAGACAAAAGGACCAAAACACCCCTAGCCATCAATTAAAAAAAAATTAATCCAAGGGATAAATGTGTCATTTTACTATTTTAAATAATGGGAAAAGTTTTTTTTTAAAAAACCTACATTACAATTTAATTAATTATGCTTTAAAGAATAGTTAAGATATTTTACCGTGATAAATGCTAAATGCTTTGCATATATTTTTTCCAATTATTAATTATTTAGAATTTGGTGTGTGTGTGTATCAACAATATGTATTAATTAACTATGTTAAGTAAACAATTAATCTATTTTTATACTTTTTAATTCATTATCAATTATCTATGTACATACAAATTTTGTATACATTAATTTATAGAAATTACAGCTCGGTAATAAAATTAATAAAATATAAAACAAACCCGTTAAACAAACCATTATTTATATCACCACAACACACCTAAGTCAGTAATTCGACATAAGTTTCAACAATTTATAAACAAATATAATTTTATAAAATCTAAAATAAACCATAACATGTACAAAATCATATATCTATACAACAAGTTTGTTTGAGAAAAAACAATAAAACAAGTAAACACCCACACAAAATACATATACTATAAAAATATGCAATAAAAAAATTAACATTTCAAAATTGTGTTTAAATTAAAAAAAAATGGTAGATCTGCTTGCTGAAAATGGAAAATCCACAATAAAGTGTTGTTGTGACTGGAAAAGTCAAGAAAGGATGAGTTGTGTTGAGATGGGGGGATGTTTGCTAGTTGCAGATTAGGGGGGTTGTTTAGTTGTAGAAGGGAAGAAGGAGAAATAGGGGAGGAGAGGGTTAACGACCAAGTTATGTATTGACTCTTATTGATGGAATTATCAACATAATGTTTATGTTTGTCAATTCATTGGCAATTCTGTTGGTATAAGTGACATGTCACTATACGGTTTTCCTTGTTTTAATGCAACTGTAATTCCTTCGGTAAAAATGTCCACAAAAAACTACATGTCATTTTACTTTTTGGTTTTTTTAATTCCTTTTATTTCATCTGGGATTCTGTCGGTATTTACCAACAGAAATACCGATGGAGTTAGCAATGGAATTAATTTGGTCGATAAATATCGCCCTAAAATACCGATGAATTTTTTTATCAGTGATTTCGTTTGTATTCGTAGATTTTTTTGGGGGGGTTTTGTTTAGCTGTAGAAGGGAAAAAAGGAGAAATAGAGCAGGAGAGGGTGATGACCAAGTCATATATTAACTCTTACCGATAGAATTACCAACAGAATGTTTGTCTATCAATCCATTGGCAATTCTGTCGGTATAAGTGACATGTCAATGCACGGTTTTCCCTGCTTGAATGCAACTATAATTCCGTCGGTAAAAGCGTCCACAAAAAATTACACATCATTGTACTTTTTGATTTTTTTTTAAATTCCTTTTATTCCATCTGGGATTCTCTCGGTATTTACCAACAGAAATATTCTGTTGGTAAATATCAATGGAGTTAGCGATGGAATCAATTTGGTCGATAAATATCACCCCAAAATACAGATGAATTTTTTTTGTCAATGATTTTGTTTGTATTCATAGATTTTTTGGTAGTGTTAGTCATTATCAAATTGACTAGTGATAAATAAGTCTTTTCTCATTTAAAATGCACCATGAAAAGATCAAAATACCATTAGAACCAAGAGATTTGAAATTGGCTTTGAAGGGTAATTTTGTATCTTCACAATGTTTTTTTCATTATTATCAGTTTAGCTAAGGAGTAATTTGATATTTGATGAAACATATATATAAAAAAGCACAGTAAAATGACCAAAATGCCTTTAAAAGCAAAAATTTTAAAACTTGTGTCATATGGCTTTTTCATCTTTTTTTAATGGTTTTTTTTTGTTATTATCAGGTCAACTTAGGGACAACTTAGTATTTGATCATGTGTGTGTGTGTGTGTGAGTGTATAAAGGTTGGGGCACGTGTGATGTACTCGCTTACATTTAAGAGGTGCTTGTGTCATTTGAGTTGCATATACAGAGCCTCTCGATGTTCAAAAATTATATTTTGTTGTGTCGTTTTTAGTGTCGTCGTGTTTGTTTCCTGGTAGTGTGGTACGTGACGATGTTGGTGGTATGGTTTGTCGTTGATGGATCTTTTTTTTTTTCTCCCTCTTTTCTTTCTCCTCTCTTGAAAATTATAGTTTGACCCTCTTTATTGTTTGTATTTCAACTTCAGACCTTATTCTTTTTATTTTTAATTTTTATTTTTGGCCTTTCTGTAGAAATTTTATTTTTTCAATTTCATCCTTCAATCCCAATTTGCAAAAAATATGTTTTCCAATTTAATCCTCATTCTTTTAATTATTGTTTTGGGACCTTTTGTTAAATTGATTTTTCTTTTCAATTTCACCCTTCAATCAAAAATTTATTTTTATTTTTTATTTCAATTTTAATCCTTATTCTTTTGATTTTTTTGTGTGCTTTTGTTTAATTAATTTTTCTTTTCAATTTCACGCTTCAATAAAAAATAAATTTTATTTTGTGTTTCAATTTTTTCCTCATTCTTTTAATTGTCATTTTTTGTTTTCAAACCTTTTGTATAATTGATATTATTTTTTCCAAGTTAATCCTTCAATATTTAATTGATTAGAAATTAGGCTTAATGATTTTTCTAAATAGGGTGCTTCTGGACTAATGTTACAGGTCACAGGTTTGAAAAGTTAATACATGTTGATGTCGTTTGTTTTTTCACATATTTTCTTTTCAGCTTTTTGATTTTTTATGTTTTCTTTTCTACTGGATTTTCGATCTTATGACATAGATTGTGGATTTGATGGGTTAACTTAGATTGACTCGCCTTTTATTCTCTGAGCTACAAGTTTATCATGCTAACTCGAATTAACTCGAGCTGGTCTTTTTTATCCTTTTTTTAATCTAATTTTATTTTTTTATATTTAATTGTCTGAGAATTAAGCTACATTGTTTGTTCTTTTTTTACAAAAATATTTTTTTCCCAAAGTTATCTTTATAATTTTTTTAAAAAAATTTAATCTATTTATTATCATTACCTAATTTTTTTTAATCTTTTATTTTACCCAACTCAAGTTATATATATAAAACACGATTAAGCTACCTAAACATAATTTTTAACGCGAAAAAAAAAAAAGAAGAAGAAGAAGCCCCGGCGAAGTAGATTCTACATTGTTAGATTTCCTAGATTTTTAGAACACGCAGCTTATCAATCATTATGGTAGTTCTTAGCTACTCCTACATACATTGTTAGAAGGCATTACTATGATATTTGTTTTACGATATGTGCTAAAAATCAGAAATTGTTCAGCGAAATTAGGAGAACCCTAGTTGCATGCATGAACCTGGTAAAAATGCTATCACAACAGGAAAATGGATGGATTTTGAAAGTAAATCAGATAGCAAAAATAAATAAATAACATAAAATCATTAGCACATGATAGTCTTATGTTCGCTGTGTGATAGCATAGCATGACCCCATGATTCAAAACACATTCGGTTTTTAGCTTTTTCTTTCTTTTTTTACAACTTGTCTAGGGTTCATGTGTTTGGCATAATTGCAATTTTCCCAAAGACACAAGTGGGGTGGCGCCATGATCTTGATTTATGCATGGATTCAAGCAAATGATAGATGGTAGTTTAAGGTTCTGGGCTGTCTCTTTTTCAAGTCTTAAATCATGTGAGATTCAAAAGCAGGTGTGTCCTTTTGGTCTTTAATTCCTCTCCCACGTTATCATGCTGTAAAGGGAGACGCTCAGAATCTGCTCATCATGCCTTTTACTTCAAAATAATTTCCTTTTTCCTTTTGGTTTTCTTTTCTTTGAATACGTTTTTGATCAATATGGTAGAAACATAGCGTTATCAGTACATAGCATACTGTGCACAAAAGAAGAGTATGACAGTAATCGGCAACACTTGAACCATAATGCTAATTCTTTCAAAAGTCTGAGAGCTATTGACAGGAGACAATCTGTTGTTCTTGGCTTCTAATATGGGCAGGTAATAGAGTAATTAATAATAATGTTAAGTATCAGAAGATACATTTTCTTTCAGATTGCCTTTCTTTTTTTTATACAGTGGAAAACTAAAGGGATCAAACAAGGGGAGAAAAACCACCACCACCTTAAGAATTTAACGACACTACTCATGCCTTGGGGTAGGGTGTCCGATGCTATTATCCACTCCTGTTGCATGGAACTAAGCTTGGCCAAATAATCCTCTTACAGCATTCCTTCAAGCCGAATTCCTCAATCAAGTTGCAGCAGAACCTTGACATCCAGAATATTTGCATGGAGATGAGAGGTTAAATTATCATGCACCTGGATACTTTGGACATAGATATAGTGGAGTTTCATGTGCATTTGTGAACACAATGTGAGTTTATAAATAGCCTAATTATCCTGCAATTAGTCCTCAATTCTTTTGTTAGGATGATAACTTGCGCATGTACGAATTAGAATCATAGCGATTCTTCCTTTTCAAGATAGAAATTTTTTTTCAAACATAGAATACAAATCTGAAGGTCCAAGTATTTAGTCATGGTGGTGTAGAGGCGGTGATGCTTGAAAGTTTACATGTCTCCCATATAATCCAGGTCAAATATGAGAAATGGTCAAGATAACTAGATCATTTGATGAATTATGAAATTAATCATTTTTTTCATTTTTTTAAAATAAGATTTCTTGGTGTTGATTTAAATAAATTTGAGTACATTTTGGTGTATCAATATATCCATTGTGTCAATATATCCAAACCCAACTCGGTCTAATTTTAGGGTTTAAATATGCTTTTGTAATTGTATTAACTCGGTCTAATTTTAGGGTTTAATTTAGGTTTATTCGATTTAAATATGCCTTTGTAATTGTATTAATTTTCCGACTTGCGCTTTTTGCTCTTTTTTTCTGCTCTAAAGTGACCTGTTTTTAATTGGCTTCGTAAATTTCGGAGGTAAATTTTATTGATTTGGGACAAAGGAAAAGCTTGCTACAATGCCCTATTCCGCGGCCCCCAATTCTGTTTATCAGCAACATTTTGCTTATTTCTGCCAACCAGGCTTGCAAGATTGCATTAGAATCAGCTTCCTAATGTAGCAGGGTTTTCAATTTTTCGCCTTTGCCGCAGCCTTGCAGACCGGCCCTAGTTCATGACTACAGCAGTAAGGGCAGCAGCATGGAGCTTAGATGCCATGACTGGCTACCAGTCGCTTTTTCAGCAGGAACCTGGCTGGCGCCGCCCTTTCTGGGGGGGTAGACGGTAATCAAAGAACCAAAATAAGACACTGTTCGGAGGAATAACCTGCTTGAAATTTGAAAACATGGAAATAAACATATAATTGTCATCGGAGAAAAAGGTATGAAGGGCATCCAGCTCGAATAAGTCAAGGAGAGATCAACCTGAACTGATGTACCGATTCATTGAAGGCCACTAAATGGTAACGAGACAACAGCGAGCTTAATCCACAACAGCATAATTTCTCCTTAGAAAATAAAAGTATAGTACAGTTTACTAGCTTAGAGGACTCCAAAGAACGGATTATTTATTGCAGAGGTCAGCTCAGATCCAGCTGAGTTCAATACTGCCATGTCCACCTTGTCCCTAGCAAGAAAAAAGAACTCGTCGCTTTCAATTTTCTCAAACCCACACAGCTCAAGAAACCTAATGCCTCCTTCGAGTGAACCAACTCTATCCTGTAAATGTAGAATGACGGAAAATAAAGAAACATGAAAACAATTAGCCAAATACCTAAGAGTTCATACTCAATGTTGTAAAAGCCAAATTGCATGCAGAGAGTTGGACTGATCACATCAAATGATGCAATAATGCAACATGTGATAATAGGTGAAAACTATGATCAATCTGGTGGTGTGCAGCATTTGCAATTGGAGTTGGCATTAAATTGATACACATATTCCCTCAATAAAATTTAGCATAAGAAGTTGCATACCTGGAAGGTTTGATTATTGAGTCTTATTTTTCTGAACTTCTCCTCACCAGGGTTTTTGGCAACATTCCCTACGTAAGTTAGGAGAGTCTGGAATGCTCTCTTCACTTTAGCATCATCATCCTAGCCTCACAAAACCAAATGAAGTGAGGCTATAAAATCTAGTTTCTGGTGCTACACAACTTTAAAAGCATGAACGAGGAACAGTAATTAGGATTCATTTCTGGAGGGGATATAGAATTTGAACAATCGAAAAACACATGAATGCTTATATTTGAATGCATTGCCTTCTCATAAAACAATATCTTGCAATCAATATCAGTAAGATGTGAGAAGATTTTCGTTTTCATGAGTATGAACATGTACATGCTAATGGGTAAACTGTTGGATGTGATATTTTATCCATGCAAATTATGGATGCAACTTTTTTGGCCAAGGAACCCATATCCGATCCACAGTTTAGAATTCACATTGCATCAATCTATTTATTTGTTTGTCTATACAAATGTGTACCGGTGAAAGTTCAAGCTGCATCTACAAAGGCCTAAGTTTTCACCAAGTGCCATAGCAAGTCTTCAGTTATCTTTCTGACACTTTATGATTCTTAATTAAATTTCACAATAAGCATTTAAATACCAGCAAGTTTAACACTTAAATCATCTCAAGTTACTCTGATTTCTATCTTTGTACATAACTTTTAGCTTTTAAAAATAATAATGTTAATCTTGTACACAGCATTGATAGATCTTTGGTCAGAGGAAATTCCTAAATTTGGTAGAAAATGTAATTTAGTATTCAATGTCCTCTTTCCTCTATCTAGTACTCTCCTATTATCCTCTTTCCCATCTCATTCCTTCATAGTCAAATTTTATTTCTTAACTAATTAACTTAACTTTCCAGGGTCAAATCCTCATGAACATAAAAGAATAACTGCAAAGGAGGGAGGACAAATGAAATTGAATTGAAAGATAAAGCAAAGCACATGTCATATATATATATATATATATATATATATAACAAAACAAGACAGTTAACCTTTTATACTTAATGTTTCTGGACTGTGATGATGAAGATCAGAAGTAGACTTGTTTTTACCTTGTGGTTCTGCTTAAGAGATCGCAAGCATTCTCTCATTTGCTCTTGCTTTGTGGCAGGCCTAACAGGCAACATGCTCTGCAAAACATTCATAAAATATGGTAGTAACACATAACGAATGACTTACATCAAGTCCATATTTATTCATCCAACCTTTTTCTCCTCCACAACAGGTGCAGAAGGTTTTACAGTTGCAGGATCTTCTGGTGGCAGTCCAAGCTTCCTTCTTCGTTCTGCCTGTGGGGCACCCAACTCCAGTCAGAAATAAACTAACAATGAATGGAATCATTCCAAATATAATTCGTATAACCAATGGGACATGGTAAACTGGAACAGAAAAGAGAAATTTCAAAGATACAACTCTATACCATCAACCAAATGAGATCTAGCATGTCTTGCCTTTTTCCTTTCTATAATGCATAGAGATGTGCTCCTCTTTTTAAAAACATTTCAATTTTAATACATTAAAACCATAAGCAAATCAAGGAAAACTAGAACAAACTTGCACAGATACTTTTAACTACTACTGAAATTTCGGGGAGAAAGAAAAATGGAATAGAACAGTGGTAACCTTGTCCTCTTCCAATTTCTGACGAATTTTTTCCCTGGCTCTCTTCTCTTCCTCTTTTTCTGCCTTCCGCATGGCCATCAATCTGAGAGGGCAGAAAATCATTCAATTGTAGTAACAGGATAGGGCATTTTTTTGGTGCACAAAACCGAAAAAGAATGATTACTAAAGAGCCCCAAAATGGTGCAACTTTGCAACCATGTACAAAAACAAAAATTTCATTTACAAGTGAATCTACAGAATCATGCCAGAAAGACACACAATACCATATCAAACACAGTGCAGGTGCAGTGAAATGGAACAAAAATAGGCAAATACAAACCGTTTTCTTTCATTTTCTTCTTCAATTCGCTTTGCTTCCAGGAGTTCCTTGCCAATTCGAATCCTCTCCTAGAAAATTGATTTCCAAAAGCACGTTACAAAAATATAGCAGATAGATCAATCAAGTCAAGGGTTTACATACAAAGATAATACAGCACAAGGAATGGCTTACGATATTATTTAGAGATAGAATTCCCAAAAACTTTACTCCAAGAGGATTTTAACATGCACAAGACTATATAAATAATTATTACTTGGCCTTAGGAAAAGCTTTGAAGAGAATAAATTCTCCGCAAATAAACAAACTATGCTTATCTCCATAGAAAATGCCGTTCACATTGCTAGCATTTTAATCTAACACATGCACTAATTGGGACCACATATCCTAAAAATGTTAGCAAGTATCAGAATGATGTGTCAAAGATTCCATGTTTGTAAGGCGAAAGTTGACTGAGAGTTACAGTGCAAGTTAGGGAAACTATAGGCACAACATGAGGTTCAAGGAAACTGCAAAACAATAATGCTCAAGTTTCACCATTCATAACTGCCGATGTAGACAGATGATGGCATGCTTTACAAAGGAATGGATAGATAACAATCACATACAAATGCATAACTTTGAGATTGCAAGTTGATACAAGAGAAAGTCATAAAGAAAATAAAGAAGCACCTTTTCCCTTTCTCTTTCCGCTATCTTCTCTTCCTCCTCTTTCTTCTTGCGTGCACGCTCCCTGTTTCAAATTCGATAAATGTTGGTTGATCGGATGTTTCATTATAGTTTAAATTATTTACAACAAAGATAAACATGGGATAAATGAATGATAAACATACACACAGTGGACCTAAAAGTCACCCAGAAAATTCAACGCTAGTTTTAGTCCTTGAAAAAAAAAATTAAAGGTACCTTCAGCAATCACATCATGCATCTTTCCTTCATGATGTTGAGAGAATAAATGATAAGAGAGAGAGAGAGAGAGAGAGAGAGAAGAGAGAAAACTAAATTTAATGTAAGCAAATATGACAATTAAGGCATCATAATTACATCACCTGAAATAGAAGCCAACACCAAGGACAACTGCGTCCAGGGCATTAGTCCAAACAATCAACGTCTTGATTTATCAAAATAAGATAGATCCAATTAAGCAAACACCAGTTAGTAACCCAAGACCCACACAGAATCAGATTTGCTATATTTGAGAGACTCCAATTAGTTTCCAAAGTTTCAGATTTCCAATGCACCTGAAAATTCTAGGTGCTTTTTGTCACCCCTCATACAAACTACTTCTAAAAGCTTCTCTTTTTTAACTGAAATTAAGCAGATTTAACCAATAAAATCAAAGGTTAAATGAGAAACAAAAACTGTATTGTAAGGCCAGGGTCAAACAAAAAGCAAGCAATCAAAAAAAGACAAGTTTTAAACTGATAGCCTACCCTGAACCCAACTCATTCTTTAACTGGGCCAAGGTTCAGTAACCTGCTGCAGCAGGTACAGACAAAAAACAGTATCCAGATTATCTACAAAAGCTTTGACTACTGGCCAATTAGCAACCGCAAAAAATGAAGACCGTGAAGCTTAGATATGCATTTTAATGCACCATACCTCAGTTCTTGTGCTTTTTGCTTCACTTCTTCTGGGGTCAAAGAAGGTTTAGAAGCCTCAGCATTGGAGTTGACAGGTACCTGAGCAGACAAGCAGGTCAGTAAATCAGATTAAACAAACAATTAAAGAAATGAAGAAACTTATTTCAAATCAGCAAAGAAAAAAAAAAAGAACAGTAAGATGCACATATGCCAGAGGGAAAAAAAAAACATATAACACACCATGGGCATTTCATCTATGTCTGGGTCATTCTCATGCTCAACTACCCAATTTACCGCAGCCTCAAGACCGGCATTTCCTGAAAGAAACGAAAAGACAACGCTCAGAAAATTGCAAATGCTATGTGATTTGCTTATAATCAATATGAAGACACAGAGGCCAAAAATAACATGATAAGCCTCAAAGATGCCCGATGACATGGAATTCTAACTTCTGATAAGCAGATGTAAATATGACAATAGATAACATCACCAGAATAATGAAGTGCCCTGGTTGCCCTTGCTGTTGGGAAACCCATTGCTTCCAGTTCCTCAAGGATTTTTTTGTCAACCTCTGGAGCAACCATTTCTAGAGAACAAATAGCAACTGTATTAATTACATTAACTTTCAATGATCAATCTCAAGAAGTAAACAAAAATATTACAAATAAAAAGATTTTGACAAGTGCTGACACCCTGTCCAAAAAAAAAAAAGCAATTCAAAGAACAGGTACTGAGATAGCGATGGAGTGCTAAAACAATAGGCATGATGATTTCCAAAGATTGCAATTAAAATCTCATAGCAGAACCCTGACAGCAAAAGTGCTCTAAAAGAGGTTTTCATCGACAGTAATAGTACCTTCAGGCTGGGTACTAGTGCTTGCATCAGCAGCAGGCTCATTAGCATCCATTGGCGTCGCCTTCGGAACCTCTAAGCTTATCGGTTCTGCAGCCTCGGCGGTCTTATCCGTGAACTCAGAGTGACCTGTTCTCTTGGTGTGCAAATCGCTTTCCTTCATCACAAAATGAAACCAATAATTACAAAAAAAAAAATATCCACAATTGAAGAAACGACAGTTATGGAAAGACAAAACGACGAAATAGAAATGGAGGATTTGTTTACTGTTTTGGAACGGCAGGGTTTGTCGCAGGTGGCGCAGACGAGATTGAGAACGGCTTCAGTGGATTCAGAGAAATTGGAGTGAGAGGTCAGCTCGGCGTGATCTTGTGCCTCTTGTACGGACCTCAATAAAGCCCCGCAGTCCCCACACTTCAATGACAATCCCGCCATTGATTTTGATTGATGGGCGAATCGATCAGAAAGAGAGAGACGGTGGCTCTGTCATGTGAAATTGAGTTTCTTTCCGGTTGTGTTTTTTATTTTGTGTCGCCTTTTTTATCTTTCTTTTAATTTAATCTTTCTTTTTTTATCTCCTTTATATTTCGGAACGATAATGAAGTTCACTTATTGTTGTTTATTTAAAAATATATTAAAATAATATTTTTTAATATTTAAAAAATATTAATATTAATACATCAAAATATTTAAAAATATTTTTAAATACAAAAACAAAAACTTCAAAAAATATAATAGGATCTAAGATATGCAGAAGAAGAAGGACCGTACCTTATATTAAATAAAAAATAATAAATTAAAAGATAATATTTTATAATTAGAAGTGAAAATCACCACGTAATCAAAAATTTATCAGAAATAAATGAATGGCACTGTTGTAAATAGAAGGAAAAAAAATCTTCCCTCCAATTATAAAGCTAGCCAATAACAATGGACTTGAAGTTTTCTTCTTCTCCTTTGATTATGTTTGGAACACGGCGGCGGTGTTTTTAAAAATTTTGAAATTTTTTTTTATTAAAATTAAATATAAATGATATATTTTGGATCGTTTTAATGTGCTGATGTCAAAAATAATTTTTAAAAAATAAAAAAATATTATTAGCATGCATTTTAGCACGAAAAGTTATTTGAAAAGCACCCGTAATCACACTGTCAAACACGCTCTTCATCTCTTTCATTTCACTCAATCTATATTCCATGGAAAGCGTGAGCTAAGTAATTCCTACCAAAGAAACCAAACCAAATTAGAAAACTTTACAGAGAGATAGAGAGGGGTTGGGAGTTTGGGGGATAGAGAGAGAAAGGTTACTAATTTCAATTAAAAAAAAAGGGAACTTCTTGGAATTTATTGCAAAATGCTTGATAAATTGGGTTAATTAGTAGTAGTAAGATGTTTATTTTCAATTAAATTCATTTTTTCTTCTTATTTTTGGTGGGGCATTGAAATTCCTCAACTGTGAAATTATAGGGTTTATGTGTTCGTGATTGAAAATGTTAATTTGTGTAATCCCTAACTAATTATGGTCAAGAAAAGATGATTAAGGATTAAATTAAAGAAATTAAGGTTAATCGTGGGGTAATATAAAAAAATATAAAATTATATTTAAATTACAAATCGATACTATAAAGAAGGATGATGATATATTTTAATAATTATAAAACACTTTTTATTGCTTGGCTTAAAGGTATTTCCGATGACTGCATACTTGTAGAGAGAAAAGAAAGAAAAATAGGTGAGATACAAACCTTAAAATTCTGAAAAATCTCAACAATGCCACTATGAATAAACCTCAAAACTTTGTAAAATCTCAACAATGCCACTATCAATAAACCTCTAAAATTTGTGAAATCTTAAAAATGTCATCTCCCCGAGTGAAAGGAAAATATTAGTTTAATGGCTGTCATGAGCAGATAATAAAAAAGAGAAATGGAGAAAAAAAAAGACACTGTGTGCATGCATCTACGTCTATATATATATATATATATATATATATATATATATATAGAGAGAGAGAGAGAGAGAGAGAGAGAGAGAGAGGCTTTTGCAATATATTATTTAAAAAAAAAATTATAAATATATGATTATTACTACTACTATCATTACCATTACTATTATTATTATTATTATTATTATAACTATCATTATTATTGTTGTTGAAAAAACAAAAATCATAAATTTAATTTGAAGGATAAAATTAAAAACTATTTAAACTTTGATAAAATGGCTAAGGAAAAAAACAAGAAATCAAAAGAAAAGGAATCAAATTGAAATCTTTATTATTATTGAAAAAACTAAAATCATAAAATTGATTTGAAAGATAAAAGTGAAAGTATAAAAACTTTGACAAAAGAAAATGAACAAAATAAGAAATTAAATATAAAAGGACCAAACTAAAAAATATTATATATACAAATTAGAATTGAAGGACTAAATTGATAAATAATAAACTTTAACATAAAGAAAAAGGATAAAAATAAACAATCAAAATTAAAAAGATTGAATTGAAAAGCAATAAAAATTGGGACCATAGTGTATCTCTTTGTGTAGGAGAGAGAAATAAAAAGGAAAAAAAAGGAGACAACCAGTGATAAATCAATCATCTTTAGATGACACACACCAACCATAAAAAAAGAGGACACAGCAGAGAAAAAAGTAAAACTACAAAAAATAAATTTCTACCACCAGAAGGTGTCGCACATGCTATCCAAAATGCACAACGCCTCTTACACGCCAATAACTTTTTAAATAAAAAATATTGATTAAATATAAAATTACTTCATCACCCTTAACCAATCCAGTAATTACAAAAAAACAACCTTGAGGAAAAGACGCCAATACCCCTTTATACACAATCTATTTTTTTTTTACTCCAATGATAATTGTGTAATTGTACTATACAATTAAAAAGAAAATTATTAGAACACCCTTGTCAAGCAATGTTAGTTTTTTTTTTCCTAGGGTTATTTTACTTTACATTAAAAGATGAATAGATAAAAACACCTTCAAAAAAAATAAGTAATAACAAATAAATAATATAAAAGGACCAAAATATCCATAGACATTACTTCACTATTCTACTAAATAATAAAGTGTGTCTATGGCTATAAGGTATTCACTTTCCTTTTGTTATAATAATAATAATAATTTTTAACTCTAATTTCATAAGGAAGCACAACACTTTTAAACTCTAGTTTTTTATAGGGAAGCCTAAGGAGCCTCGACAAAAATAGGGTATCACCTTAATGTAATAGTCTGAGGGGTTGAAATTAAGAAATTAAGAGATCAGGAGGATAGCTAGGTTTGACTAAAAGTTGAGAGAGTTTTTCTGACCAATTAGCTTTTTTTATAAATTAATATCCCATGTTATATAATTAATATAATTATTTATTATTTTTCAATTTTATTTTTGATTTAAAAACCAATTCCATGAACATTAAACTTAATTTTTATATAATGATTAATAAAATAATTT
>Ga0325411_1004128_pt1 | contig 16344 bp, 8 predicted proteins | sample PopdelMetagenome_13_FD_206181 | JGI IMG/M metagenome (GOLD analysis project Ga0325411, IMG submission 206181) | Populus deltoides microbial communities from Bellville, Georgia, United States - Xylem-PdIQD-R4 | ecosystem: Host-associated > Plants > Phyllosphere > Stem > Wood/Secondary xylem...
GATTGTAGTTATTTTTTATTTCATGACTAAAGAGTCTTTATATTAAATATTAAAAGAAATTTCATTGAATAAAAAAAACCCTAGCTATCTTTTTCCACCCATCTTCTTCCTATAAAAAATAATAGCTCATATTCTATCCATTTTTTTCCCCTAAACACCAAACTTAATCGTCACCTTCTCTAACGACCAAACAAAAAAATCAAGATCAATCATAGAGTTCATTGAAAAATCAAGGGAACTTCTTTTTTTTTTCTAATCCTTAGCAATAATCTTATAAGTCTTTTAGATCATTTTTATTTCTACTGAAATTTCAGCAGAGTTTTTCCTTAAAAAGATTGAGTCCTAAATTTTCAATACCTGTAAGTTTCATCATCTAATTAACAAACAATCTTGATCAATCATCGTAGATCATTTCTCCACACAATATCATATATCTTCACGACATTCATCATTAATCAATTACAACGCATCTCTCAACACAAATCAAAGCATAACAAAAATTAAAATTGACATACATTATCAATTTAGAACATTTAAACCTATTCAATAATTAAATACCTAAGTTAAGAATTGCATACACAATAAAAATATGTTATTTGGATTACATGCCATGACAAACAAATTAATTGTTTACAATTCAAAAGGGCTTAAAAAGTCATAATTACATACAAAAGTAGTACCTAATACTAGTAAGATAATATAGCAATATCTATTGCTTATGACGAGTCTAAGATGGACCTGAAAATTAAACAAGTAATTAACCTTATGAATAACTAACTATCATCACAAGCATTAAAAGAAAATGGATAGCCTATCATCATGAAATTTATCAATCTATCACTTTTACTTTTTCAAGAATAATCTTTTAATTCAATCTTTTTTTCACAACTTCCCATTCTACTCAAGCATCTTCTATATCATCAACCCATTTTCATATATTCCTTACATATATTAATAAATCCAATAATTTCCATTATGAAACACCAATGATTCCAACTTCCTTTTTGGTTATCAAACAATCTAGTCATTCCTTTACATAATGCCAATAACTTTGGCTCCCTTTCTAGTCATAAATCAATCCAACAATTTCTTTATGGAACGCTAATAACTTTGACTTCCCTTTTAATCGCCAATCAATTCGGGAATTTCCTTACGGAATGATAATAATTTCATCTCTCTTTTTTGTTCACCAGTCAATCCATCCAATAATTAATGTCATTCTTTTGTTAATCGTTTCCACGTTATTTTTATTATTCAAACTCAAATCATACACTTCAAGGAATAAAAAATATGAAATATTAAAACTTAAATACATGGTAAGATGTCGAGCACCTACTTGGAGCCTATGAACGTGAAGTTATACAAGCTTGTTGTCATTATCCTGTGACCTTCCTTGCATTAATAGGGTCAAATTATCAAACTTAGAAATTCATCATAAGAACTATATTCCATTTTTAATCCTATTTTTATATCAATAATGAAGAAATCCATGCAACTAATACACACTTCAATAATAAATTTATATACTCATGCATATAAATTCAGTTAAGTATTATTTCTCCTTTTCTTTCTTTTCTAAAATTCATCCTACATGATCAAAATATCATATAAAATCATCTCTTGACACAAGTTTTGATACAATTTAATCCCCCACTCTAAATCCCCAATTGATAAACCGAAACTACCAAGGAATACTTCCTTAGGTTTCCATTTAATTTCTTGTAGTTTTTTTCTTAATTTTGACACTTCAACACTCATATAGACATAATTCATCATAACTATCATAACAATTAGGTTAAAAAAACTCAAATTTTCGTTTTCTTCACTTAAGCTAAAATCTAACCTACAAAGGGAAGCATGGTTTTGTTCCAAAATTTTCACAATTCTCACATTACACAATAGTTTTTCATGCCCAAGAACACAATTCTAAGCTAAAAACATCATTCTGATTAACACAACACCTTAAACCCAACATTCCATAATGTAAATATAACATAACAATTAATATCTAAAACACATCAAAACTTCAATCAACTCTTTACTAAGGTTCCTTACCTTTTAATGATAACTAATCAATGCGAAAATAGAAGAGAAATTCCAAGTTTCTTCTCCTCCCTTCACTTCCTCTTACATCCTTCAAAACTCTAACTATAAAGCTTAAAGGAACCCTTAAATCTTAGGATTTCTTCTTCTAAAAAGTCACTTAGTCTCCTTAATCTAGATCATTCAGTGTTCTCTTCTTTAAATTTGGTGGCACAAAATCAAAATCCTCTCCCTCTCTCTTGTGGAAAAACCATCAACCATACTCTCCTAAAAGGCCACACACACACACACTCACACACACACAAAAAACCTTTATGTCTTTTTCAACCCCATTTAATCGAAATCCCTTATCGTCTTATTTTAAAATATCATACCTAAGTTTATTAATCATAAAATTTCTTTCCAATTATTACCATTCTTCCAATTTTAAATGTTAAATTTTCTTTTCTTCACCAAGTTTAATTTTTTATAATAATTTTACCAACAATATAAAATTTTACATGGGGGTTTATATTCTCTTTTGTTTGATTCAATGAAGAGTTAATTTTGGACATTTTGTATTTAATATATATGTGAGTAATTTGTTCTTTTCATCATATTTAAAAACTTTTGTTGACCGAGGATGTAAATGTTAATTTTTCAAACTATAATAAGTAATTGCAATATAGACTAAACTACAATATATTTTCTTCTTTTTTATCCAAAATATAAATGAATAACGTAACCACTTAAAATATATAGGTTACATTGTTTTAAACCATGTAATCTCAAAAATAAAAAATAAAATACCCAACACTTTATGTTGTTTAAAACAATGTAACCTAAAAAACATTTGTGAAAGTTGCACTATGAATATCAAAATATTATTGTGAAGGTTGTGTTATTCTTAATAGCATAGCCTTCGCAAAAAAAATTTTATATTTTTGACAGGTTACATCGTTAAACATAACGTGGTAATATCCAATTCAAACTCAAATTGTTTAATAGCATAACCTCAAAAGCTAAAAGTGGTTATGTTTGTTGTGAATAGTAAAATCTACAATGTAATCTATTAATTGGCTTGATCCCTAAATATTTTTTATATTATACTAATTTATAGGGGTGTTCATAGATAAAGTTGGGTCGGGTTTAGATCATTATTGTATCCAATCCAAGGTATATTTTAAACTTGACCCATTTATTTTATTTTTTAAGCGAGCGAGTTTGATATATTAAGTTAGGCTATTTTGTTTTTTTGGATATTACAAATATACACAAGTAAGATTTATATTGCTAATTTTTATAAGTTGAACTTAATTATAATTAAGATTTAGGCTTAATAAATTAGCCCAAAACATGTTAAATATTGTAACAAACAATTTAGGCTTAATCTATCAATTGACTAAAATAAAAGAGTCATTTGAATAATAATAAAAAAAACAGAGCATATAACAAATTAAATTTGTTGACCTAATTAGGTATATAAGTTTGATCGGTTTAACCAGATTCCAAAAATCTTAACTCGTCCCTTGACTTGTAATATTTATTAAATAGAGTTTTTTTTATTAATATGGATATCCGGGTCAGCTTGCGCGCACCTCGACTAATCTCGAGTCTTGAAGTTAACGATCATGTAAGCTTCTAGTGGCTCTAAGATTTGTAAGACTCGAACTTGTGACTTTTGGAGAGCAAATTTAGGATCTGACTAATTGAGTTATATCCATCAGAATTTATTAGAGTTTTTTCATATCTATATGTACTATACTTATTTTATAACTTTAATGAGTTGAGTCTAGTAAAATAAAACAAATATCACATATAGATGACTGAATATTACTCTCTTTTTTAACACTCTTATTAATTTGTATATTTAGACGTGTTTTTAAATAGAAAAACTATTAGTTTTATGGTTGACGCGTGAAAGATGACTGAATTTCCTTATTTTCTTCGACTGACAAATTCTTTTCAGTCCATTCTCTCTCTGTCTCTCTCTCATACATTCATGTATGGTTTTAACGTAGCAGTACAAAGCTTTCACCAGTAAACACGTCCATTCCTTCTGTTTTTCACTTCACTTTTGTCAGTCTCTATCTCTCTCTCTCTCTCTCACACAACCTGATGGGTTCTATATGCTTACTTTTGCTGTTACAAGCACGGATAAACACTGTAACACTCATAATAATCAGGAAAAAGGAAAAGAAAAATAAGTTTCATTGTGTGAAGGAGGAATTGAGTCACCTCTTCTGTCCTCCAATTCATCGCCTCCACAGCCACCTTTCTCGAGATCACCAAAACCTTACCTCTATCTTCCTTGGAATTTTTGGTGAACAAAATCTAATCTCTGACCCCTCCCGATTTCTTCACCATAATTATTCATCAAAGAATACCAAGTAAATAATACGGAATGTACATACAAAGACAAAAGTTAGTAATAAAAGGGGTGTGAAATGTGAATTGTGATGTTTGTACTGTAGGATCAGAAGGGAAGTCAGGAAGGAAGGAAAGTAAGGCTTTTCCTGCCTCAATTTGGGTTTTTAATATGCGAAAAGAAAAATGCAGCATATTGTGACTCAGAATCCATCAAACCCATCATCAATCCAGCTTTCTCTGAGACATGTGCAGGGGAAACAAAAACTTCGAAGACGTGAGAAAGAAGCAAATAGCTGGTGAAACATGGCAGGTTTTAGATAGGACAACCTAACCTAACAGGCAGGGGGCCGGGGTCCTTTCTTGGGTGTGCGTGTGTCTGTATTAATTTCCCCCTCATTATAGGGTTTTGGAAGAAACCAACTCCGGTCGTTGCACGTTGGATGTCCTTCATTTTTTATCACTTTCCCATACATAACACACTCCACCGTTATAAATTTAATTATTTCGTCCGTTAGTTTCATGGAACTCAAAATAAAATATTAATATTGTACTCGAATTATAGTTAGAGAGGTTTTTTTTTTGGATTCTTTTTAAATTGCTTTTCAAATTATTTTTATGTATTAAAAAACATTAAATTAATTTTTTTTATATTTTTTTATTTTAATATATATATATATCATTTTAATATATTTTCATTTAAAAAGCATTTTTAAAATCACCATATTCAACTTTACCAAGCAAACTTAGATTGATTTATTTAAAAAAGGGTATTAACTAACCGTTGCTATTTTCACAAGTTTTTTTTTTAAAAAAATTATATTAATATTGAGTTTTGAACTTAAAGAAGTCAAAAAAGAAAATATACTTCTTTTATTACTAGAAAATTGATTTACACAGATGAAATATTCTATCAATGTAAAAATTGTATTTTCATTGATATAAAAATCATCAATGAATTTACCGATGAAAACATGTCATTGAGGATTTCAAATTGACTTAAATGTCGATAGATAAACCGACAAAATATTTGCATCGATGATAAAAATAGATGCTCACCATTTTCAGTCGGCTTATCCATCGGTAAATATTACATATCATTTGTTCAATTCAAACTTATTCAATCAACCAATTATCATTTGTACAAAAATTCAATGTTACGTCAAAATATGAATTGCATAAATCAAATTAATGACAAGTAATTGGTACATAACTAATTATCCATCATTTGTTAAATTCAACCTTATTCAATTTAAATTCATACCATTTAATTTTTATCAATTCCATAAAAAAATGAATTTCCCTAAAATTTCAAACTCAACAATAAAATTGATAAAATATGATTGATACTGATTAAATAACTCATTATTTCTTCTAGTATAACACACATAAGTTACAAAATCAAACTTGATTTCATCAAATTAAAAAAAAAATCAATTTTTCTCAAATCCCAAACAAACCATAACATAAAAATTATACTTAAATATAACAAAATTATCTATGTAAAGGTTGTAAAACACATAAATATACAAGCAAACTATAAATACTATTGAAAATAGCAATAAATTAATCTAAAATATAAATGGATAGGTTTGCTTATTTGGTGTAAAAAATATTTAGAAAATTTTCAACTAAGACAATGATGAGTGTTGGGGTGACTAAATTTGAGGCCTATATTTACGGCAAAACAAAGGAAGAAAGGGGAAATGAGGTTGTTGTTAATTATAATACACTTCTATATTTACCTATGAATGTTTTTATGGAAATAGGCGACACAAAAATTCTTTGAGTAATTACATTGATAAATAATGTTGTGTTATTTTACTGATGAAATCACCTTTAAATATATTTTTTATTTTTTTATTTTTATTTTATTGGTAATTCTATCATTAATTATCAAAGTGAAAATTTTCATCGGTAATTTCATTGAAATTTGCCCATGAATATTTTCCATCACTATTATCATTAAAAATACTTGACAAAATAATTTTCTTAACAAATTTAGTTGCTATTTGATAATTTTTTCGTCAATCTCTTAAAGTTATATAGTCTATAAAATATTGTGCTAACTATTTTTCCAAGTTATTGTCTTATTGCATAGTATTAGTTTCTTAATTACTTGCTACTTGACATAATTAATTTTGGATACATTAGGCATACACATATAGAGAGAGATAAGTTTGAACCTTTAAAAAATATTTAGTTAATCAATATAAACTACAATTCTGCTTGAATCTTACCACAAAGTTTCTCTTAAAATTTTAATTAAAAAAAATTATAATTTTTAATTTTTTTAAAATCTATTTTTTCAAACAACAATCACAAAATTAAACACATTTATTGAACTTAGTTAACTATAACCTATCGGCCAAGCCGATTGGTTAAACATCAGGATCAGAATCAATAATCATTATTAAAGAAAAAGGTTGGCTTTATACAGCCTTACATAATCTCAGTAGAGAAGATATTCACGTAGAAAATCATGCAAAATATTAACTAACAATCCTATGGACTAGGACTTATTAAACTAAATGCAAATCCTAACTACTTCCTTAACAGAAGCCTAAACTTTCTCTCCATTCCCTCCCTTAAACTAGTTCCCAGCTGTTACTAGTGTATTCAGGAATTTGACAGGCTCCTAACTGATTTCTAAACTTCTGGAATGCAGCTAATGGGAGAGGTTTTTTCATTACATCTGCTAGCTGTTCTTGTGTTCCACATTAGACTAATTCAACTACTCCTTCTCGTGTAAGATCACGAAGAAAATGGAATCGCATATCAATGTGCTTGCTGCGACCATGTAACACAGGGTTTTTTGACAACTTAATTGTGGAACTGTTATCACAGAAAATGGTAGTGCCCTTGCTTTCCTTCAGACTTAGTTTCTCAGGTATTTGTTGCATCCAAACAACTTGCAAAGCACAAGCAGCTGCAGCCACAAACTCTGCTTCAATGGTTGAAAGTGTGACTATAGGCTGTTTTCTAGAAGACCAGGCAAAAGCTCCAGATCCCATCATGAAGGCATACCCAGATGTGTTTTTCCTGTCTTCAAGATCACCTGCATAGTCACTGTCAGTGTATCTAATTAATCCTTCACGCCCTCCCTTCTTGTAGAAGATCCCAAGTTCAGTAGTTCCTCTTAAGTAGCGTAGAATTCTCTTGGTAGCCAATAAGTGTAACTTAGTTGGTTTAGCCATGTATATACTAATTAAACAAACTGAAAACATTAAATCTGGTATTGTAGTTGTTAAATACATAAGACAGCCCACCATTTGTTTAAATAAAGTTTTATCAACGCAAGCTCCATTCTCATCATTGTAAAGTTTACATCATGGGCAATAGGATTATGGATTGAGTTGTTTTTTTTCATCTTAAATCTCTTTAATACCTCTGAAGCATATCTTCATTGGCAAATATAAATGCCTTCAGGTCTCTGTAGAACTTCCATGCCAAGAAAGAAACACATTCTTTCTAGATTAGTCATGTCAAACTCCCTCAACATGGATGTCTTAAACTCAGCAAACATCAATTCATTATTGGCAGTAAATATTAAATCATCTACATATAAACTGACAATAAGAATATTACCTTCCCTATCAATTTTAATGAATAAAGTATGCTCACTATAACACTTCTTAAACCCTTCATTTATAAAATGTGCTTCAATATGGCTGAACCAAGCTCGTGGATCTTGTTTCAGTCCATAAAGAGCCTTTTTCAGTTTGTATACCTGCTGTGGATTCTGTTTTTTCTCATATCCTTTCAGTTGTTCTACGTAGACTTCTTCATTAAGTTCTCCAAGCAGGAAAGCAGACTTGACATCAAACTAATATAATATCCATCCTTTGTGAGCTGCTAGGGCCACAATCATTCTCACCGTATCCATTCTTGCAACTAGCGTAAATACTTCTGTATAGTCTATCCCTTGATGCTGCACATACCCTTTGGCCACTAATCGTGCCTTGAACTTGTCTACTTCTCCATCCTCTTTTAGTTTGGTCTTATAAACCCATTTTACTCCAATTTTCTTTGCACCAATAGGCAGATCAGTAAGTTCCCAGGTGTTGTTCCTCTTTATGGCTTTGATTTCAATATCCATTGTTGTCCTCCAATGTGCATATTTTACTGCGTCTTCAAACTGTACTGGATCTGTTGAAGTAAATAAGATTAAGTTAGCATTTGCATCTTCTTCCTCTGAAAGTTTCCCAATTACATAATCTCTTATCCACCTTGGAGGTCCTCTAACTTTTCTTTCATGAAAAACTGATGATTCTCCCCTGTTCTCACCATGTTGAGAACTGCCACCATAATAACCTGGCGATGCCCTACTATTCTCACGAGGTTGAGGACTAGGTTGAGGACTGCCGAGAAGATTTTCATGAAAACTTGATGATTCTCCCTAATTCTCACCAGGCTGAAGACTGGCAGTTAAGTCTTCATTTGTATCTGCTCCATTTTCCAGTTCTTCAGGAATGTCTTTCTCATTCATGGATGTTCCAGTATCACCTTCATCTCCACATTCTAGATCAGCCACCAATTGTTCATTATAGCTTTGGTCCCAATCCCAAGATTTTTCTTCATCAAATACTACATCCCTGCTGATTATAATCTTCTTCTCAACTGGATCATAGAGTCTGTAAGCCTTAGATTCTTCATTGAGTCCCAGTAGCACGCAAGGAATGCTTTTGGCATTGAGCTTTGTCCTTCGTACATTAGGAATATGTATATGAGCCATGCATCCAAAGATCCTGAAGTGTTCTACTGAAGGTTTGATGCCACTCCAAGCTTCTTCAGGTGTTTGATTTTGAATTGCCAAAGTAGGACTTCGATTGAGAACATATATTGTCTAATTTACTGCCTCTGGCCAGAGATTCTTGGGAATTCTCCTTTCAGTTAGTATGCAGCGAACCATATTCATTGTTGTTTTGTTTTTTCTTTCAGCTACTTCATTCTGCTGTGGAGTATATGCTGCTATCAACTGCCGCTTAATACCATGCTCAATGCAATACTCATTGAATTCAAGGGATGTGAATTCCCCTCCTCGATCTGTTCTTAAGCAGTTTATATATCCCTCTATTTCTTTTTCAACGTAATTCTTACAACGTTTGAACATATGTAATGCTTCAGATTTCTCTACTAAGAAATAAGTCCATGCTTTTCTAGTAAAGTCATCAATAAAGCATATAATATACCTCGTTTTGCTGTTAGAAATAGGAGATATCGGTCTGCAGAGATCTGCATGGATGAGCTAAAGCTTCTCTGTGGCTCTCCAATTGTTGTGCTTTGGAATAGGATCTCTGTGCTGCTTCCCAATCATGCAGGTAGCGCATATTGTTGATGGAATTTGGAACTGAGGTATCCCATGCACCATGTTTTTTGTTTGAAGAGTCCTCAATCCTTTGTAGCTCAAATGTCCATATCGACAGTGCCACAAATATGCTAAATCTGGTGTTGAGTTATAGAGGCAAGCTGGTTTCTGATGTAGTGAATTTGTTAACAGCAAAAACATCCTATTTGCTGTCATTTCAGTATGTTTAATAAGCCCTTTCTCCGGATGATAGATGTTCATATATCCATGTTGAATGAGGATTATCAACCCTTTGTCTTGAAGTTGACTAATGCTGAAAAGATTAGTCTTCAAATCAGGGACAAAGAATACGACACTAACAACATGTGTAAAACCATTCACTTTCAATTTCACGTTACCTTTTCCCAACACATCTATTCTTGTGTTATTTCCCAGCTCCACCTTTTGTCTGAAGTTCTCATTTATCACATGGAATAGGCTCTTGTCACCACACATGTGGTGACTGCACCTAGAGTCTAAAAATCAGACATCTTCCCTTCGAGCATGATTCATATCCACATATGACATGAGTAGTATTTCTTCTTCTCCTAGTTCAGCGTAGTTAGCTTCTTTATCCCAGCTTGGACACTCATATTGAAAGTGTCCAAGCTTATGGCACTTAAAACACTCCATTGTTGCTTTGTTGTTGTAGAACTGACTACTTCTCCCTCTGCCTCTACCTCTGTATGCACCTCGCCCTCGTCTTCTGGCATTGAATCTATCTTCAGAATTGGTGATCTTGAGTGTTTGTTCTTCTCCTGTGTGATGCTGGAAATTCTGCTCATAGACAATCAAGGAACTCTAGAGTTCATCAATTGAGAGTTGATCAATATCTTTGGATTCTTCAATTCAACAGACAATATAATTAAACTTCTCACTCAATGATCTAAGAATTTTCTACACCACTATAACATCAGTCATTTGCTCTCCATATGTTCTTATTTTGTTAGCAACTATCAATACTCTTGAGAAATACTTAGAGACTCCTTCACCAGCTTTCATCTCTATGGTTTCAAACTCTCTGCGGAGAGCTTGCAGATGTGATCTTTTGACTCTAGCACTTCCTTCATACTTCTTTTCCATTGATTCCCAGATTTTTTTGGAAGTATCCTTTACAAGGATGGTTTCCAATATCATCCTATCTATGGCTTGAAAAAGATAATTTTTCACCTTCATGTCTTTCGGCTTTAACTCATCAATCCTCTTTCGTTGCATTTTTGTCTGCTCTATGCCACTTTCAGTCTCAACATAGCCATTTTTTATCAACCCTCAATATTCCTTAGAGCGCAAGAAATTCTCCATCAACATGCTCCAGTGGTCATAATAGCCATCAAAACGAGGAATGACTAGCTACACAAAGTTTCCTTCCGGTGTCATATTTTTTTGCTGCTGCAAAGGAAACTTAAAGACTGCTCTTTGATTTAAGTAGAAAGGCTCTGATACCACAATGTTATAGAAAGTGACAATAATGCAGGATCAGAATCAATAATCATTATTGAAGAAGAAGGTTGGCTTTATACAGCCTTACATAATCTTAGCTGAGGAGATATTCATGTAGAAAATCATGCAAAATATTAACTAACAATCCTATGGACTAGGACTTATTAAACTGAATATAAATCCTAACTACTTCCTTAACAGAAGCCTAAACTTTCTCTTCAACATATCGGCCATGTCGATTGGTTAAACATGCCATGAAACAAAGTTAAGTTTACTCGATTAATTAGCTATCACTAATCATGAGAGGGTAATAAGCATATTCAATTAGGCCAATCTTGTGTCATGAAAACACATTCATTATTGGAAGGGTATGTGATTGCTCATCCACACTTCCTCTTGCAAGATTTTCTCTACGGGTATTGAAGTGACTTCCACAGTGACCACAACGGGCCATTTCAAGGGAGATTTCAAAAAACAATTTCAACAACAATGTCTTGCCAACAAAATTTGGCCGTCTTGTAGAGATTAATGTCATTTCATTTTATTTTTTTACACTTTCATGTATTTTATTTTTGGCTGGATGTTTTTACAGAAGCAAATGAAGGAATAAAATTTTTTGAAAGGAAATTTTAAATAAAAAAATATTAAAAAACAAATAGTGATTGAAAAAACAAATAAGGAGGAAAGGAGGAGCAAAAAATAATCATGAGAATTTGGGCCCTCTCTCCAAGCAACTAAGAGATAAGAATATAAAGATAAAAAAATAAAAAGAAAGGAAGGGATGAATTGAGAAAGGAATAGAAGGACAAAGAAAGGAGAACAATATTCTTAGAAAAATAAAATAGAAAAAAGAAGAAGCATATAAATAGGACTTACGCCGAACAAGAAGAGGGCAAGAAATTTGTTTACAAATTCAATTGTAAAAAGTCAAATTGTAAGAGTGGAAGGGAAGGAAAAAAACATAAAGAAGCAACAAGCTACAAGTTTCTCTTGTTTTCCATTACCATCTTTCCATCAGACAACCTCCATCTCTACTGATCTTGAAGTCAGCATATCTCTCTCTCTCCCCCAACCAAATACCACTCTAACAAACTTCTCTCTCTACTCAAAACTCATTTTTAATATTTTACTGTAAACCTAGACACAAAATAATATAGATTGAAACAATATAAATATAATTTTTTCCTTACAAAAAAAAAAACTAATTAAGCCTATAACTGGAGATACAAATGTCTTTTTCCATATGATACATTCGTCTTTCTAAAATTGATTAGGGAAAACAATGGTCAAACATGTTTTTGAATAGTGTAATGACTATTTTGTCCTTAAAAGCAAAAAATAATAACCTTGGGTAAGGGACTATGTGGTGGTCAAAGTCCTGTTTTCCTCGCAAGCGTTGGAGTAACGTGTCATCCTCTTTCCAATGGTATGACACGTACTCAATAAAAAGGTCCGGTTAGGTTACGGTTGAGGTTTTTTCTTTCTTCTCTTTTTTCTCGCTTATTTCCTTGAAAAATGCGCCTAAACTTCCAAAAAAACAAATGCATCATTCGATTTGTAATCTTATCAATTCTAGTCCTCCTTCTTTTAATTATTGTTTATTAGGCTTTTGATACTTTTTAAAGTTTGGATTTTTTTTTTAATTTCATCTCTGGATATTTTATTTAATATGATTTTTTTATCCTATTTAGTCCCTCTACTTTTAATTGCTCTATTTATGTGCTTTATACTTTTCTTCATTATTTTATTATTTTTTTTTGCAATTTCATCACTTTTAATTTTATTGCATGTGGTTTTTTATTCATTTTTGGACCTTATTCTTTTAACAGCTATATTCTTAGTATTTTCTTGATTTTGTTTTATTTTGTCCCTCAACATTTAATTTCATTTGATTTTTTCTCTAGTTTTGGTCCTCTTTCTTTCAATAAGTTTTTCATTTATCCTTTTCTTAGTTTTTTTTTTATTTTCTAATTTAGCCCTAATTATTTTCATTCATTTTTTTATATCTTATCATTTTCTTGATTTTGTTTTATTTTGTCCCTCAACATTTAATTTCATTTGATTTTTTCTCTAGTTTTGGTCCTCATTCTTTCAATAAGTTTTTCATTTATCCTTTTCTTAGTTTTTTTTTATTTTCTAATTTAGCCCTAATTATTTTCATTCATTTTTTTATATCATGTTTGGTTTGCATTGTTTGGGTTTTAATTTTTTTTACTATTAGATATTTTACTTTATTATTTTTTCGTGATTGCTTTCCAACAGGGCAGTTCTTTATTGAAAATTGATTTTTTTTTCAAATTCATCATTTAACATTTGGTTATTAAGCCCTTAGCTTCATTATTTTTTATGTTTTTTTTTGTTAAGTTATCACGATCTCATATCTTGGATAATAGGTTAATTAAGTTAACCATGGTTATCTCCGGATTTTTTTTCCTTAATTTTTTTATGAAATTGATTTTTTAAACAATTTCATACTTTGGCGTTAAATTATTGGCTCTTGAGTTATATGATGTTTTCACTTTTTTTTCTGTTGGGTTACCTTTCGTGCGGGCTAATCAAGTTAACATGGGTTAGCTTGTATTTTCTTACTCAATATTTTTTTATTTAACTTCGGTCTTTTTTGCTAGAACTTTCTTTTGAAAGTCTTTTTTTTTTTTTCACAATCTCATGTCACGAGAGGTGGGTCAATCGAGTTTACCCGGGTTGACTTGGTTTTTTTCCTCAATTTTTTTACTTTTTATTTCAATTTCATTATTTTGCATTAAATTATTTTTCCTTAAGCTTTGTCATTTTTTCGCTTCTCTTTTTGTTTGTTATTTTGAGAGCGGGTAGGTCAAGCTAACCCAAGTCAACTTGCATTTTTGTTCACAAAGTTTTTTTTTTATTTATTTAACTTAGGCCTTTTTGGTTAGGCCCTTCTTTTGGAGGTCTAATGTTTTTTTTATCCTGACTTCATGTCGCGTGTGGCGGGTTAGTCGAGTTATCCGGGTTGACTTATATTGTTTTCTCTTGATTTTTTTATGACTTTTTTTTTCAATTTTATCATTTTGCATTAAATTATTTTCCCTTGAGCTTTGTCATTTTTTCAATTTTCTTAATGTTTATTTATTTCGAGAGCTAGTTGGTAAAGTTAACACGAATGGACTCAACGTTTTTTTATGTTTTTTTATTGAACTTTGAATTTCTTTTTACTAGGTCATCCTTTTGAAATTCTTTTTTTATCCTGATCTCATATCGCGAGTTGTTGGTTCATCAAATTACCTTAAGCTGACTCGGGTTTTCTTCCTCGATGTTTTATTTTTTAAAGTTTTATTTTTCATTTTCATTTTTGACATTAGGTTATTAGGTCTTGAACTTTATAATTTCCTTTTATTTTTTTTCAGTCTCATATCCCAAACCATGTTTAGTTAATTTAACTCAAATTATCTCAGATTATCGTCACTTAAATATTCCTTTTTAACATTGAAAAAACTTTGGCTTGACTCGTGGCATAGCACGGGCCACTTATCTAGTCTAGTCATAAACAGCAATCCTAATAACACTATCATGTAGCCAAACCATAACAAAACCTTAGATTTTGCAGCCCCTACACCCACACCAACACCTACATAAAGCAACCTTCAAGCTACCCATGAAAAGGTAAATAGAAAAAATAAAGAAGAAAGAAGAATATGGTTTTAAATGGAAGTAAGGAAGAGCCCTAAAAATTCCCTCCATTGGTTAGTAGTGTGAATCATTGCTAGCAATTAAAGGAAGGAATTTGAACAACTTCCTCTACAATCTTTAGCTACTTCAATGTCAACGCGTGAGGTGCAAACACTGTCGACCACATACACAGACATATCAGTCCATGGTCAACATGTGTCGAGTCAAACTTTCTACAAATTCCAAGGATAAAAATGTCTTTTTACTACCCATTTTATTGTCATAATATATTTTCTATATTTTTTCATAAGAGTATATAAAGTGTCTGGATCCATATCATTGTTTGGCAACCCTTGTGGTATGAAGCTGCGATGATTAATTTTACGAGTGAAATAAAGTTGGAATCAATACCCTACGATGAAATTTGGAGGATTGAGATGACTTTGATCTATATTTATCTGAGACATAATAGTTAGATCTTGGTGTTGAAATCTTGTGTGTAAGCATGTGTGATTACTTGTTTAAACTTGTGTTAAGAAAGGTTTTCTAGTAACTAACTTTAAGAAAGGTTGATTTTTTTTTCGTTTGCCTTGAGCGTTTACATGTTTATATATATAGTAATGACGGGTGAAGACAATTGAAATGTTTGCGTATTGTTTGCAATTTGTGAATGATTTTTATTTTTTCTCTATCAAGTGGCTATCAAATCTTGAGGACATGGTTTATCTGAATTTTTTTTTCTATATTTTTATCATTGTAAATCATAATGCTCCTCGATCGCAGTCTAAGATCAAGTCATTTGTATTGTAGACTTCTAAAAGTGAGTTCTCCTCGAAGTTCATGAGTGGTTCTTCACCTAAACATGTAGCAGTTTGCTCACTATCGTGCTTAGTTGTCCCATTCAATTACATTTAACTTGAAGCTAAGGCATGTCATGTAACTTGAATAACCTCAACGCCAAATTAGGCGAAAGCCTATTTTTTTTGGTTAAAATCCTTAAGTCATTCAAATTTCCCCCAATCCACTAATATGCAACGAGAGTTATCACATAACAAAACATTGTCAAACTAACCTAGGGTTTTGAAAACTTTCTATTCAACCCTCAAAATTTGAATGTTTTTATAATAATAATTCATTTGCAAACTAAAAATCTCTCTCTCTCCCTCTCTCTTGGTAACATTATATTCTCTTTAAACCTTCTAATAAAACCTTAGCGCTTTCTAAATTTACTTTTTCTTTTCTTTTCTTTTTTAGCATCCCTCCCCATTCCCTTTTACGAAATCCTAATTCTACCCCAAAATCATTTCATTTTGGAGTCATGCAATAATTTGCTAGGTTAGTTGACCATGCCAATTAGAACACCCCCAAGGAAAGCCACTACAATTTTTAATTTCGGTGTGGAGAAGGTACGTAGAAATGATTAAGTTTTGAAACCATAGAAAAAAAATTTCGTTCTCAAGATAACGTTCAACGAACCTAAGAAAGGAGCAAACATTAATGATTTGGATATCAAAATAAAATAA
>Ga0325411_1004130_pt1 | contig 16339 bp, 16 predicted proteins | sample PopdelMetagenome_13_FD_206181 | JGI IMG/M metagenome (GOLD analysis project Ga0325411, IMG submission 206181) | Populus deltoides microbial communities from Bellville, Georgia, United States - Xylem-PdIQD-R4 | ecosystem: Host-associated > Plants > Phyllosphere > Stem > Wood/Secondary xylem...
TTTAAAAAAAAAACAAACTAAATCCACCCATCATGTTGATTTTGTTACACCAAATTAACTTCCACACAAATTATTTTAAAACCCTAATTAGAATAGCAACTAGATCTATGGGTTATTATATCGACCGTATTTGAATTTAATAATATTATAAAAAAGTAATCGGCGGCAATAAATAGTTTAGAACTGTTTAGAACGGTGAAGGAGAGAGAAGCAGAAGCTGTGTGGTTTTGATTCATTTATCCACAAACTCCCCAATTTCCTTCTCTTTATTATTTATTTCACTCTCTCTCTATGCATAAAGAATGAAGAAAAAAGAAATGAACTTAAACAGAAAGTAGCTTACAAAATGTCCCTTCTTCGAAAATCTTTTGCTGCGAATTCTTCAATATTCACTCCTAGCGAAGCAGCCACAGTAGCCATGATTCACTCTGCTTCTCATAGAGTACGAAACAATTCACACACCTTCTCACCTTTATCCGTCTGTTACCTTGTGCTATTTGTCTTTACGGCACATCTTGTGTTCGATAAAATGTCCCAAAGAAACTTTGCTAGGATTTTCTACTTTATTTACTAGTCTTGACTTTGTCTTGTATTGTTTGATTAATTTAATTCAGGTACTGTTGCGAAGAAGTAGTTGTTCTTCTTTGAGGACTGCCACTTCTGTTGACTTATTTTATCGAAGAGGAAGCGTTCTCTCTCTCTTTAACACTGTTACGCACTATTCTACGAGTTCTAGTGACGATTTTTTTCCCTCTTCAAAGCAAAGATCTCGAGGACCGGTTATGGCTGCAAAAAAAGCATCGGGGGGTGTGTATATAACCCCCTCTTTATTACTTAGATGATCACGTTTGCGTGTTTTTCAGACGATAGTGCTCGAGATATCCATAATTGTAATCATTTACTAAGGGCTACAAGTGTTTTTATCCAACTAATTAGATTGTTTGGCTTTAGGGGAAAAACAAGAAGAAGGGAGGTACAAGCATACAGTTGATTTACCTAAGACAACGTTTGGGATGAGAGCAAATGCTTTGGTGAGGGAGCCTGAGATTCAGAAACTATGGGAAGATAATCAAGTGTTCAAGAGAGTAGTTGATAAGAATGAAGGGGTGGGTGGTTTTGTTGCTGTCCTCGTGTGTATGTTTTCATATGTGGTAATGAAAAAATTAGCTTACTCTTTAGTTACTTTGTCAGGAACATTTTGTTCTTCATGATGGCCCGCCTTATGCCAATGGCGAGCTACACATGGGTCACGCCCTTAATAAGATCTTGAAGGATGTAATTAACCGTTATAAGGTGTGTTCCCTTCCCTACTTACAAACTTAGGTATTACTCCAAGTTCCTATATGCTTTGATTATTATTATTATTAACAAGAAACCTGACCATCAGAAATCGAGTTATTAGATAAAATGATGAATTCCAATTCATAAAAGTTTCAACATGTAATTAATTTAATTTAAAGTAAAAAAGAAATGATAAGAATCGCTAAATTTATGGGCTTTACTATGTTTCCTTGCTGAAATGGATCAAACACTAGAAAACAAAGGAAAGCAAGAGGACTGCAAATCTGATAAACTATCCACCATTTCATGCTCAATGGCTGTATTTTTTTCATGATTCTTGTGATCATACATTGATATCATTTTTGCATGTACACATATTGGCTATGTAATAACATCAATAACTTGAGAATGCTGGTCATCATCGAGAGATGTATCATGGTGTATGCAAGAGCCTTCGGGCAGTGATTATTCTGGAAATAATTTAGCTTCCTCTTCTGATTTAATCCAGAGTAAAATGATCTATCTAATTTTTTTTTTATAATATTGTCAGATTCTTCAAAATTACAAAGTTCATTATGTGCCTGGTTGGGATTGTCATGGCTTGCCAATTGAGTTGAAAGGCAAGCATTGTTACATTTTCTTGTGCTTGTTCTTCTTAGCAATTAATTTTTCCTGCAGTAAACAAGATCTTATCATGATGTGTTGATTCCTATGTTACAATTTCAGGTGCCAGAGCTTGGTTATAACTGTGAAATTTGAAAGTTGTATAAAAAAATTATACTGGTGCTGATGATTTAACTATATAGTATTATACTAGATGTTGTATTTTGTGTTTTAATAACATCAATTATGACACCCTGTTTAGCTTTTTTTTAAGAAAAAGATTTCTTTGAAATGAGGAAACCGGCATTTTTTTTGGAATGTCCTTGTTGCCAAATCAATTCTTTGGATAAAAAAAAGTGGAACTTTAAAGAAAAGTTGAGTTAAACAATTGCAAGTTAACTGTCATTATGAATCACACAGTTCTGCAGTCAATGGATCAGGAAGCAAGAAAGGATCTGACACAATCAAAATTAAGAGCTAAGGCAGCCAAATTTGCTAAAGCAACTGTCAAAACTCAGATGGCATCATTTAAGGTTGTAGCCTATTTATCTGCCCTTTGCTAAGTATTGACATTTTCTGTTTATTAACCAGTAAATTTATCTAATAGACATGGTTTTATTATCTTTCAAGAGTTGGCGTAGTGACATTTTTAGTTGATTTACTTATTTGCTAGGTTTTTTTTTTCATTGTTAAGTTGATGCTTGCAGCGCTTTGGAGTGTGGGGAGACTGGGAAAGGCCTTATCTAACTCTAGATCCAGAATATGAAGCTGCTCAGGTAGCTGGTACAACTTTTCTCCATTGCACTTGCATGCATAAAAGTTAAAACCAAAATACTAATTCAAAAGTTACTTTTTTGTGTGTAAGTTGGTACATTTCAGGTGCCTAGACAAGTGCAATGTAATGAATTTCAGTAACTTCTAACTCAAGTGAAATACGATGGATCAAATTGTTAATGCTGTATAAAGAATTATCATCTTTTTCTTATTATCAATGCATAATTTCTGGCAGGTTTTCGTTATGGTTAACTTTCTAAGAAATTGTATCATTTTATTTTTTTGATAGATTGAAGTGTTTGGCCAGATGGCCTTTCAAGGATACATTTATAGGGGCAGGAAACCAGTTCACTGGAGTCCTTCATCACGTACTGCTCTTGCAGAGGCTGAGTTGGAGGTATATTAAGTCCTCTTGCATACTAGCATGTTCTTTTCTTGGTTTTATGTTGTACCTCACTGAAAGAAATTGTGTTCATGCATTCTTAATATTTTGAACTGATAAGACTTCTAAATGTTGTACCTCACTGAAAGAAATTTTGTTTATGCATTCTTAATTTATAGAACTGATAAGACTTCTAATGTGCTCTATTGATGGTTTCTGAGTATATTGGTACAATAAACTGTATCCGAATATGTTTGCTAATTTTACTCTTTCTTATCTGTACAATCCTTGTTTTGGTTAGTGCTTAGAAACAATATCTTCAGATTTAGATATGTTTGCTTAATTTTAGTCTTATGTGTGCAATCCTTCTTCTGGTTAGCGCTTGAAAACAATGTCTTCAGATTTTTTCTACTCAATGGTATATAAACCATCATTTAGCAATTATTATGACTTTTTATGTATGGTCTGGAATTTCTTTCCCTACTCTGCTTTTGAAGCCATGTTTCATGATTTAAAGTTGTGATGGGAGGTGTAAACCCATAGCAAGTTTCTTATAAATTCTCAAAACCATTTTTCACGAACTTGTCCTATCTTTCAGAATTTTCATGGTATCATTCTTCTGGTTAACTAACTGGAAGTTGTTTTTTCTGCAGTATCCCGAGGGCCATGTTTCAAAAAGCATATATGCCATATTTAGAGTAGTGAGCGCACCTCCAACTTCAGATGGGTTATTAGAGGAATTCTTTCCAGATTTGTGCCTGGCCATATGGACTACAACTCCCTGGACTGTTCCAGCCAATGCTGGTGAGTCTTTACCTAGTCGGGCTTGCAACTCATTTATTGCATGTGATGTCAGTATTTGCATAGGTGGTTCATCCCTTTTGTTTTACTAATTTAAGGCAGTGGTTTTTAATTTCACATCTCATACCTGAATCTGGAATTTGCGGTTATGTTGTTTTCTCAAACTATGTACATCCATTCGATATTTTAACAATTTAATCAGTTTGATGCCTTGGTATGCGTGCCTGTGTGGGGGGATCATTTAGATATCGTCATGTATTAATGGTCATTAATACCTGGTTGAACTTCATGTTGCCTATACTAGCTGCCACCAAAATGAATTTTTCCAACCACCTTGAATTTGGCCACCATTAAGTTAAGCACTAAGTATATCCATAATATTGCATGTTTTTTTCTTCTGAATACTACTTTATCCCTTGAAACAGGCAATATCATTAATTTTTTTTGGGAGTCGTGAGAAATTAGACCTGCATGATGGGCCATGATTTTATTTTTTGCCTGTGTTTATTGCAGAGATTTTTTATCTCTTTGGTTAAGATCTTTATTGATCTATTTTTTTTGTTGAGCAGCTTAGAAATGCCTTTTTTGTGTGATTATTTTGGATTTGTCCATTTGAATAGTGACATCAATGCAGTTTGGTAAATTCATACTTGCTGGTGAAATGCAGAGGGTGCTGATCCTACCGTCGTTTGTTCATGTAGTTTTTTCAAGAATTAACGTGCTCATTGCCCACCCACACCCCTCCCCCCCCCAAAAAAAAAAAAACAAAACATAAAAAAAACGAGCTGAGATTTGTTCAGCTTGTTAAAGAGGTTTTTGGACCTTGTTGGATAAAATGAGTAGTTCATTTGCACATAACTTCAATCGTTTAATTCTCTCTCTCCTAATCTTTTTGGGGTATGTTCTCTCAGCTGTTGCTGTCAATGCCAAGCTTCAATATGCTGTAATTGCAGTGCAGTCGTTTCCAGGAGATGCTTCTACATCCTCTGGAAATAAGAAACAAAGGCTTGGACATGTTCTGAAGGAACAGAAGAAACTTTTTCTTATAGTAGCATCTGATCTTGTGCCAACACTAGAAGCAAAATGGGGTGTGAAACTAGTTGTCAAAAAAACACTGTTAGGATCAGATCTTGAAAACTGCCGGTAAGATATGAAAAATATTGTGTATTTATATGAGAAAAAGCTCATGGAATGTAACTGATTTGACATCTCTTTCCTCAATGACATGATGTCTTTTTTATATGAGTAAAACAACTGAATTCACACTCCACAATGTATGGATGATTAATTAATATTATTATTCAGTGACTAATATCTGATTTTGAATTTGCTTTCAGGTATATTCATCCAATAGATAAGAGGGAATGCCCAGTTGTCATTGGTGGGGATTATATTACAACAGAATCAGGAACTGGACTGGTGCATACAGCTCCTGGTCATGGTCGGGAGGATTATGTAACTGGCCTGAAATATGGACTACCTATAATATCCCCTGTAGATGATGACGGGAAGTTTACTGAAGAAGCCGTGCAGTTTAGTGGACTTGATGTACTTGGGGATGGAAATATTGCTGTCATGAAATATCTGGATGAACAAATGCTCCTTATCATGGAGGAATCATATCGTAAGTTGGACTCTTTCCCTTTTAAGTGATGGCGAAGTTAATATTTCCCGTCTGGTAACATGTTTCTACTACGAGTATAACTAACCATGCTAGTGTATAAGAATCCGTCTTTTCTCTTATGCAGAGCACAACTATCCATATGATTGGCGAACTAAAAAGCCCACGATATTCAGAGCCACTGAGCAATGGTTTGCTTCAGTAGAAGGGTTTCGCCAGTCAGCTATGGAGGCAATTAGCCAAGTGAAATGGATTCCACCTCAGGTTTTGATGCATAGTTGCTTTGGTTGTATTCTGATTCAATATGCCAGGCTCTTTCTATGCTTGCATTCTGCAAAGATACTACTGTTGATAACTCACTATGTTTAATTATGCCCTCTGCACAAAGTGATTACTTTATGGAAGTTATGTGATTTCTGTTATCATCATTATTCATTAGTAATAAGGCATATTTTCTTATTTGGTAATATTCCATATTTTCTGTATTTTCAATGTTTGATATAGTGGGAATAGTGAAGGCAGTGTGAATCCTCCTTGTTGTGATTTCTGTTATCATCACTGTTCATTAGCAATAAGGCATATTTTCTGTATTTTCAATGTTTGATGTAGTGGAAATAGTAGAGGCAGTGCAAATCCTTCTTTTTGCTTGTTTTTTTTTTTACATGGTTTCTTCTCTAGGACTATGGGACAATATAACTTTATTTGTATAGTATGTATTGTCATAGTTTCACTTTTGGGTGTTTTCATACCTGAGTACCTCATCTCCTTTGAAAGGATGTCAGCAAGTAGTGATGTGACAAGTTTTGGAAACTTAGTTCTTAAAGCAAATATAACTTTTATCCTGGGGAATTTCGTTTTTTATTGTAGGAATTCTTCACCTAGATTGTGGTGAAGATAAATTTCAATGCAGAAGTGAATAGATACCTGGATGTATTGCATGGCTTTGTGGTTTCCAAAATTGATTCGGATTGTCAAACGAAAGGCCTCTGTTTAATGCCCCTCACTTAGCCTCGGAACTAATTTATGAACCCAAGCAATTGCCTCTGTTTCAGAGTTTAGCTGAGTTTTCCTGTTTAACCATGCAAATCCTGTTAATGTCTATACTCTTCCTACCAAGTCCATCATATTTGGCACGTGCTTAAATGGAGATGTTTTTTCAAAATACAGTTTGTTAGCAAAAGCATGAATATGACACCAAGGTGGTTCTTCCATCAAGGTTCGATTGAGCATGCTTGAAGTTTCCATATCTAATGCTAGGTGCTGGTATTTCCCAAAATTTTTCAGTCAGAGGATTGTCACTTCTGTTAAAGCCTTGAGCTTGACCTCTTTTGGGAAGTGAGTTTTTCTTAATAGATTTAGTTATAAAGTTTTAGTAGTGTAATTGTTTATTCACTGCAGTGCAATTATTAAAGTGTGTTTTTCATGATTGTCGAGGATGATGCAAGGGAAAAAAATTAGAGCTTGTGATTTTTACTTACGTGGTTTTTTATATTTGGATTTATTTTCAGCTTCTGTTTGTCATTTTACCAATGGCACTGTATCTAATTGGTGATCTCTTGTTTAAATGTTTAAATGTATGGTTGTTCTTCAGGGAGAAAACAGAATAACTGCAATGACTTCAAGCCGCTCTGACTGGTGCATATCAAGACAAAGGACATGGGGTGTCCCCATTCCAGTCTTTTACCATTTGAAGACAAAGGAACCACTTTTGAATGAAGAGACTATTGACCATATCAAATGTAAGTGATGAAACGTATAATGAAGATAAAACTAGAGTTTTTAAGCCTTAAGGTTATAGACTTATCTGTAGAGAAATATAGAGAAAACTCTCTAGTATTTTTATTAAATTTGAATAATAGTTTTCATCTTTATAAAATAAACCAGGCATCCTATTTATATTAGTTCTAAAATCCTTTATGTAAAAGGATTCCTAATTGAAATTAAAATCTTTTATAGAAAATGATTCTTAATTAAAACTTACCTAATTAATAGAATCCATTTAACATTAGGATTTCTAAATAGTAAAATACTAATTAAATTAAAAGTTCTAAGCTAAGTAGGAAACAAATAATTAAAATCCAAAATTAACTAGGAAAATAATTAAAACTATAATTTCAAGCTTCATATGAGATGCTTTCAGGTTTTTTATGGATTTGTTTTAGGTTTGACCTTGTCAATCTGACCCAATAACCCCCGAGATAATTGCTCTTCGTTAGTATCCTTCATTTGAGGAAAACTTGTCCTCGAGTTATCTGTTAGAAATTGAACTCTTCCATTCCAAATGAACAAATACTTCGAATATAATATTGTAGCTAATTTATTCATGAAGTAGCATGTCTTTGACCTGTAAACATCAAAATTTAATTTATGGTGTGTATAATAAAGAAAAATTCATATTTGATGTTATACTTTCAATTCCATCGAATTCCACGTGTAATTCATTCCCATATTTTTCTACTTCAAACTTGATTTCATCATTATTTATGCCCTACAATACTTCAATTTTTGTATTTAAAGGAACACCAAAATAATCTTCCATAATATCCCTAAAAAACTTGTCAAAAAGTACCGGGTCCTCCATGTCCTTGTTTGGAAGATCTTTATCATCATATTAATCTCCTCCATCGTCTTTATTAGGTTCATATAGAACATCCTTGTCGTCAAAAAGTTCTTACTCATCCTAACCTTCAATCACATTGATTAATTTGTCTCTCGGGTTGTGGTTGTTTGTCTTGATCTGACAAGGTTCATCAGCCTCCATCAAGTTCATCTTCACCAACTCTTAGACAAATGGTTGTCTAGGAGGAATTTTTGGAATAGGTCTAAGATAAGATAAGGTCGGCCTGAAGTAAGTCTTCAAGTGCGTTTCTCTCTTTGTGATTCCTGTTTGTGCCTCTTATAAACCAAAATAGATCTTTTTCATCAAATGAATACCCGTAATTATAATGACCATGAGGATTTGCACGAACTGGTTTTGTGACAGGTTGGCAGCGAGCTTCATTCCTGACGCGTGCCTCTTTTCTTTCCCAGTTCATTTTTGCGTGTAGCCCTAATGCCTCAAGTCTGGTTGTAAGGTCATCAAATCTAGCATTGATGTCACCAAACCTGGTTTGCATTCACCCCTATAAAAATGCTATCACTACTGAATGATAATCTAGCTGATCCCAAACAACCCACATCCTCTGATCACCATTATGGAGATGGTTGCCATCAACTGCTCCATGATTATCTTCACGGTTTGCCAATGATCCAGATGCTGACCTACTTTGATACCATCTAAAGCAGTGTATAACGAAGATAAAATTAGGGTTCTCAGACCCTAAGTTTATAGGCCTAACTGTAGAGAAATCTAGATAAAATTCTCTGGTATTTTTATTAAATCTGAATAACAGTCTTCATCTCTATAAAATAAACTATACATCCTATTTTTATTAGTCTTAAAATCCTTTATAGAAAAGGATTCCCAATTACTTCCATTTGTATCAGGTCGCATCTTCTTCTTTCTATTTCTGTTGTCGTTTTTTAACATGCAGACTTAGCCTCCAATTTGACTAGTGATAGATTCCCTTACAGCTCAGTTTGTGATCCTGGCTTTATTTTTTCTGATCACCATCTGCAGCTATAATAGCCCTCAAGGGTAGTGACGCATGGTGGTATATGAAAGTGGAGGATTTGCTCCCAGAAAAATATCGTGATCAAGCGTCAGATTATGAAAAAGGGATGGACACAATGGATGTCTGGTTTGATTCAGGTATTATAAGACTACATAGATTAGACCTTCACCATGAATGTACTCACAGAGTACTGTGTTATTATGTTGTAAACTTTTCCATTTGACAATGTCAATATTATATTTTTCTGTTTGTATGTAATATAGCAGTTTCATGTTACTTCTTATTACTGTACGGATATTTTAATGGCAGCTTCTTCACATGCTACATGCATTCTCACTTTGGGGTAAAGGGGGAATTAGACTTTTAATGAACATGAGTGGAAGATAGTCGAGATAAAACAAGGGTTATTATTATTACAATTCCTGGCAAGCACTTAAGTTGTACCTCTTAGAAAAGGTATCTTGTCTATGATTTACCTGGTTTGGAAATGTTTTTGGAACATGTGTAACAAAATACTTCAATCTTTTTTCAATGATTGATGTTAATCTGGGAACATCTTGTCGTTAACTTCCATTAAAAGGGATAGGAGGGTGGGTAAATGTTGAACTTTCAACGACTTCTGACCAATGTGAAGCCTGCAAGGTTATAATGAAGCCCACTTGGATTCAGTTGCTTAATTTTTGCATGCTTGTGCTTTCTCTGCGTCACTCTAATTGTGTTGCATTGCTTTTCTTAATAAGTTTTGCTTTTCTGTTGCTCCATAGCTGCATCATTTGTAGTATCCTGCTTAAAGTTTACAAATTTTTCTGTTGTGGTTTGTGGTTTGAGATGTCCGTGCTTTTACTTGCCCCGCCTATTTTCTATGCTAGGTTTCTTAAATTTATTTGTTGCTCACTGCTATTTCAGGTTCTTCATGGGCTGCTGTGTTGGGAAAAAGTGGTGGCCCTAAATTTCCTGCAGACTTGTATCTTGAAGGTACAGATCAACATCGTGGGTGGTTCCAGAGCTCCCTGTTAACTAGTATTGCTACAAAAGGTAACAGCCATCTGATCTAATTGGAGTTGAAAAATGCTATGATGATGCTCTTTTTTTTTTTCTGAAGAATTGTTTTTCTGTCTTGAAAATGAATCCTTGTAACTGTTATTTTTGTTTCTGCTATGTTGGTAAACATGTATGTCATCAGGTTCTTTTCATTCATTTTATATCATATGCCCCCAAGACTTCTACAGAAAAACTTACGTCCCTAACTCAGTAAAATGCCCACTTAAACATAAATTTCTGTCTTGAAAATGAATTCATTACGTTGCTTCTCTTTCTACAGGAAAGGCTCCATATACCAGTGTTATTACTCATGGATTTGTATTGGATGAGAAAGGTTGTAAGATGAGCAAATCATTGGGTAATGTTGTAGATCCACATACTATAATTGAAGGGGGAAGAAACTCAAAGGTTAGTAATGGTGCATAATAATTCAAGACATTTTCTGTGGGTGTTATCTCATGTAAATGATTTATTACTAAAATTTATTTCTGCTCTTGGCAGGAAGCACCTGGCTATGGCGCTGATGTCTTGCGACTCTGGGTTTCTAGTGTAGATTATACAGGTGATGTCATGATTGGTACTCAAGTCCTTCGGCAAATTTCTGACATATATAGGAAGCTGCGAGGAACTTTGAGATACCTTTTGGGAAATCTGCATGACTGGGAGGTAAATTCAGCTTTCCTCATATAATTGGAACTCTTGATTTTGAAGGCAGTTTTATTATGGAAAATAAAGCTATGCAGTTCTGACGTAGCTAGAGCCATTACCATATTTACACCCCTCTTCCTCTGCCCACTATATTGAAAAGACTTTGCTATTAGCAGGCTGGCAATGCTATTTCGTACAATGATCTTCCCATGATTGATAAGCACGCCCTATTTCAGCTGGAAAATGTTGTAAACACCATTAGAGAGAGTTATGACAACTATCAATTTTTCAAGATATTTCAGGTACAATTTGTTTTTTATTGCATTCTTGGCATCCTATAAATATGGTCCTTTGCATTAATGCTCAACCAGGTAGTGAAATCAGGTTTTGCACTTGGCAAAGTAACAAGTACACAGTAACATAGAACTAAAAATTAAAAAAAGCTCAACAATAACTTGCATGCATGCACTTGAACTGATTTGACCAACATTCTTGAAAATGATTTACTTCTGGAACCCTTGAACATTCAACATGTTTGTCCTATTGCTATGAATTAAGTTGAAAAATTAAAATACTCGTAGATTTCAGAGGGAAGAATACAATGGGCACTGCTCTGCTCTTCAAACAAAATGACCAAACCCAACTTCTAGGGTACAGTATGTTGCTGATGACCTTCCCTATGAAGAAATGAAAACTAATAAAGGAGTTCATGACACGGCGTATAATGTGATTAAAAACTAGGGTTCTCAAACTCCAAGGCTGTAGAGAAATTTAGAGATAAATCTCTAATATTTTATTAAAAGTTTAAATAATAGTCTTCATCTTAAAATAAACCTACATCCCTATTTATATTAATTCTAAAATCATTTATAGAAAATGATTTCTAATTAAAACTTAATTGATAGAATCAATTTAGCATTAGGATTTTTAAATAGTAAAATTCTAATTAAATTAAAATTTCTAATCTAAATAGGAAAAAGAATCAAAATACAACAAGATAAATAAAGACAATCTCGCACAGTAACTTCTGAGCCTGATTTGAATGTTTTCTCGATCTCTAATCATCATGAAATGTTAATGGGAAACAAGGCTTTCATAATCTTTTGTCAAAATTTCAATACGATCCAACAGTCGAATTAAAAGTTATGCTTGATTTACCAAACTACATCTTAGACACTTCTTAAACTAAAAACCTAAAAATCTTAATCATTAATGAAATAAATATTATTATGCCAAGAATATGGAAGAACCTTTTCGTGTCATTCCCTTCTATTTTAAAAAATCTCGCCCTTGAGCTGCATATTAGAAATTGAACTCGACCACTCTAAAAGAATAGATATTTCAAATATAACATTGTAGATAGTCTATTCATGAAGTTGCTTGTCTTTGACATGTAAACTTCAAATTTTAATTTATGACGTATAAATGTGAAAGAAAAATCCATATCTAATGTTATATTTTCTCTTCCTATGAAGTTCACTTCTAGTTTCTTTCCACATTCTTTTACTTCAAACTTGAGTTCATGATCTATGATCTTCAACGCTTCAACGTTTGTATGTAAAGGAATACCAAGATAGTTTTTCACAATTCCTTTAAGAGAATTGTCAAAAATTGCCATGTCTTCCATGTTCTTGTTTTGAAGATCTTCATCCATAACTGAAAGATCATCGTTTGCCACTAGCTTCTCTAACTTAAGGTTAAAATATTAAAACGGTTTGTCAACACCCTTTTTAGTCACATTATCTTCAACATGATTAGATAACTTTAAAATACTTTCATAAAACTCCCCCATGTTTTTTCTACTTACCTTTTGAAGATAAGACAAATAATAATAATTTAGTTATTTATCTATCTAATATAAAATTTCTTCATAATCATCTTGTATAAATTTCAAAATTAATGATTGTCTCAAATCTTACCAAGATAAATTAAATGCATACCAATACGAGTTCTAACTTCTAGAAATTCAAACCACCATTCTCTAGCACCATAAGAAAGTTTGCTTTCCATAAGTCCTATGGCGACCAGTTAATAACTCTTTTCTCCGAAAATCTCCCATTATAGAATGGAATCTCATCAAATTCAGGAATATGGCTGGGGTTTGGCCTGTCTCGAGTTAAGTCTCCAGGCAAGTTCCCCTTCTCTTCCCAATCCCTGTTTGCACTACCCTTTAGTTGAGCTAAATCTGTTATGATTTGCTCTAAACGATCAAAATGATCTAGTTTCTGCTTTTAAGTCTACACAACACACTAAAGGGCCTCCATTCTTGCTTTGTGGAGTGGGTTGCTATCGTTTGCTCCATAAAAGAGACCAACCTGCTCTAATACTAGTTGATGTGGCGTATGGAGTGAATAGAAGTTAGGGTTTTAAAGTTTTAAAGCTACAAACCTAAGTTGAGAAATTTAAAGAAAACTCTATTGTGATTTATTAAAAGTCTAAATAATAATTTTCATTTTAAAATAAACTTGACATCCTATTTATATTAGTTCTAAAATCTTTTATAGAAAAGAATTCCTAATTAAAACTAAAAATTTTTGTATGAAATGATTCCTAATTATAACTTATATAATTAATATAATCTATCTAACATTGGAATTTTGAAATAGTAAAATCTTAATTAAATTAAAAGTCCTAATCTAAATAGGAAAAAGAATCCAAATACAATAAGGTAAATAAAGACAATTCATAAAGTAACTCCCAAGCTTTATTTGAAAGTCTTTTTTATTTTCATTCATCATGAAATTTTAACCTAATAAGAATAGGGCAATCAGAATCTTCTGTTAAAATTTCAGCTCAATCAAACGGTTGGATTAAAAGTTATGCTTGATTTACTAAAATGCTTCTTAGATTCTTTTTAAATTCTTCAAAACCTAAAAATGTTAGCCATTAATGAAATAATGCAATAAACATTATTATGTCAAGAATATAAAAAAAGTTTCCCTACGTCGGTTTAGGAATAGAATTACAAATAATTTAGTTAGCTTCAAAGCCATGAGACGAGGAAGTAGGCCCACAACAATGCATGGAATTGTATTTTTGTATGTTTATTTGTTATTCATTTTAATTTGACCTTTGTTTATTTGATGCACAAACTTGCTTTGCTTCCTTTAGGATGTCTTAAATGGGTAATTTTTGTTGCAGATCATTCAGCGGTTTGTCATTGTTGACCTATCCAATTTCTATTTTGATGTTGCCAAAGATCGACTTTATGTTGGGTAATTCTTCAATTGTTTTACATTATCATGGGAATTTCCCGTTTCATTTTTTCTTTTTTCATCTTGTTTTATGCATTTTTCTGTTATAACATGATGTTGGATAGGGAAATATGAATGCTCAGATCAAGATTGTTTGATTTGGATTTATTACTTGGGACTTTTAGTAATTAGTAGAAATTTAATATTGAAGGGTTTAATAAATCTAAAATTTCAACAAAAAAATGCACAAAAAATGTTCAGAGAAGCCTTGCTCCGCTCCCCATCACCACAAGTTTTTCTTAGCGCGTCAAGTCATGCATGTATAAACTGCAAATCTAGGTCACTCTATACAGCTAAGTAAATGATTTTCAGGGGCACAACAAGTCATACAAGGAGAAGTTGCCAAACAGTTCTTGCTGCACATCTCCTTTCCATTGCGAGGGTAATTGCACCCATATTACCTCATTTGGCTGAAGATGTGTGGCAGAATCTTCCCTTTCAGTTTACTGTCCAAGATGGTTCTGCTGCCAAGTTTGTTTTTGAATCGAAGTGGCCTGCTCCCAATGAAAAATGGCTTGCTTTTCCTATTGAAGAAATTGACTTTTGGGCAAAAATTCTTGAGGTAATCTCTCATTTCACTTAATGATAACATACTAACCGTGCATTGTATGTCGGGTGCAAATTCATTCTTTTGCATTGATCTTCAACTTTAATTTTTACTTCTGTTTGCTGTACACAATATTTTGATAACACAAGTTTATTTCATTAGCAATGGATTGTCTCTTATTTCATCTTTCTATTGAATTATCTCAAATGGGGAGTCCTCAAGATGTTTCTCTCTATTTTTTTTCCAGAGTCTGTGTCCTTTTGTAGTTATGTGCAAATAATTTGATCATTTTGCTTGTCCTTCGTGGTGTTCGGAATCAGATACCTGGGAAATCTGCCCCACCTATCACTAACCATGACAAGTATCGCTAGAACCAGGTCCATCATCACCACCCACCCGAGGAAGAGGAAGAGCAAGACCAGAAGAAATTTGTTTGGGGGCAGGGGGCATGGTTCCCCCCTCAATAGAAGCTGTAGTTCCACCTCTACCATCACTGTGACAATTGTCACTAATGTCCACCATCATCACCATTTTGCTATCACCCAGACACCCACTATCACTACCACTGTCGCCACACCCACCCATCAACACCAATGCTACCACCAGGACAATATAACACTCCATTCCCCTTCCTGATTCATGTGTCGCAAACAATCTATTATCATTCGAAGGTTCCATTATGATTCTGAGTTATCTGGTGAATTTTGGGTGTAATTGTTATGATGTATGATACTTAAATATGCAACTAATGAATTGAACGGCTGCATGTTTGATCATAACATGCACTTAATATGAGACCAATGCTGATTAGCGTATTAGTTGGTTATTTTACAATATTTCAAAAGGAAATACCGCACGGTCGTTTCATTCAACAGTTTAAAGTTGCTGAATATCGTTGATCATGTTTACTTGCTTCTGACTTGAAATGATTTGACCAGCTGAGAACCGAGGTGAACAAAGTTCTGGAGGTTGCTCGTACAGGCAAGTTGATTGGGTCCAGTTTGGAGGCAAAGGTTTATCTACATACTTCTGATGCCAGCCTTGCTTCTAGACTACATGAAATGTGCACAGCCAGCAATGACGCTGATGCATTGCATCGCATATTCATAACATCCCAGGTATGTTCATTTCCTTTTTTTCAATTTACAGTTACTGTTACCCGGGTGGTTCTTTTCATCTATCCACAATTATGGCTACTTTTAAATTGTTTTCGTGTAGCCAGGGAAGAATACCCAGTTAGTTACATGTAGAGACCACCAAACCCAAAGTTTCAGTTCACTTTCTGACAGAACGAACCCTAACTCAACCTTTTTCTCACTCGAGCAGTCACAGGGACAAACCATCTTTAAAAACCCTTGGGCTTCGATTCGAGTGGTAAAAGTGAGATAGGACTCTCTTAGAAGGTGAAGTTTGGGTTTGGTGGCCACTACATGTAATTGGTATTCTTCCTCGCTGCCTTATAAAGGATCTTGGGTTGTCAGAGATTGATCTTTCAATTTCACTCTTCTTTCTATGAAGTTCAATCAGTTTCTGCAAGTTCGGAACAAAAAATCGATCAGTTTCTTTAATTGCTATTTTCTATTTTCCTTCTGTGTCAGTGTCTTATTGCTTGAACTGGTAGAACGTTTCACTATTCTTCCCCTCGGGTCATTTATGTGGAAATGTGCAGGCGGAGATGCTTCATCATGTGGAGGATGAGGTTCTTAAAGCTATTCCATACAGTGGTGAATATCTCATTCAAGGAAGCAACAGAGTTTGGATTGGTGTGTCACG
>Ga0325411_1004131_pt1 | contig 16339 bp, 9 predicted proteins | sample PopdelMetagenome_13_FD_206181 | JGI IMG/M metagenome (GOLD analysis project Ga0325411, IMG submission 206181) | Populus deltoides microbial communities from Bellville, Georgia, United States - Xylem-PdIQD-R4 | ecosystem: Host-associated > Plants > Phyllosphere > Stem > Wood/Secondary xylem...
CTACACACACACATACCAGTTGATCATGTCAACAGAAGGAAGGCTGGAAGGAAAGAAAATGAGGATTTGAAGATGGAGGTTAAAACCTGTTTATAAAGCATGTTAAAAGAAAATTGAATTTTTTTTTATTTTTTTTGTTTCAAATTATTATTTTTTTAGTGTTTTCAGATTATTTTGATGTGCTGATGTCAAAAATAATTTTTAAAAAATAAAAAAAATATTATTTTAATATATTTCAGAATAAAAAATACTTTAAAAAACAATCATAACAACACTTTCAGACACTATTTAAAAATCAATGATAGGAGAAGGAAACAAGGGAGATTAAGAGAGACAGAGTAAATTAATTTTGATGGGTATAGCTCAACTAATCAGATTCTAAATTTATTTTCTAGAAATTACCAATTTAAATATTACAATTTTACTGAAAATTTATATAATTATTAATTTCAGATTTATAAAAAATTAATCTACAAAAATACATGTAAACTATTCAAATATTTATGGATAGGGTAATACTCGATCAGGATCTTCCACGTTGTTCACCAAAAAACCATAATTATTATACATGTGTTTCACAGATGACCGGCACTGCTTGACAAAGAAGATGAAAAATAACACACTGACACTGTTTTAACAGCACACATGTGACAGACACTGATTTAATAGTACACATCTAAGCTAAGAAATATTCAAAGATGGACAGATTTAGTGAAATGACTGCTGACGAACGCATTGACGAATGCTTGAGCATCTTTCAGGAAGAGATGGCCTGGTCTTGTCTCGTCAAGGGGGCATGGATCCGTGGTCTTCTGATCCCGTGGTACCACCTGCTGAATTGAAGGAAATATCATCAGAATTCGATTCCAGGATTTCAAAATCATCGTTCAGATCTTCTTGTTCTTGATCATGGATATTATAAACGAGACGTTGGAGTTGTTGCTTGTGGTCTTCGAAGAACATTGGACTTTGAGAATTATGATTTGTATTGGAATGAAAAATTATTGATCCAATGTTGAAGAATCGAGACCGAGACCAGTACGGAGGATCGTGTACCAAATTGTATGATGCTGTTCTTGATCATTCATTCATGGTCTTTCACCACAATCTGCAAGGCTTTGTTAGCCAAATTCATATATCCTAGCAAGATAAATCCAGAATAAAAACTCAGTTTCGGTAAAGATGTAATGACTCTGCGTAGAGAAGACAGTGAGAAAAGGGTACGCAGGATGAATGACTACAAACCAAAAAATAATCTCCTACATGGCCACGCTTTCTGAGTAATATAGAGTGGACCTGATGGAGAGTGTGGACAAAAAAACCCAGAAGGTATTTGTCCAAGATGAGGATTGTTTTCATCAACAAGGAGGGAAGATTGGATCAAGTCAAAGAAAAAGACAGGAAAAATGGTAGGTTGGACGTTGGATTTTTCAGGATATCTTGATAAGAGATCAAGAAGAAAGTTGTATGTTCATTTGATATTTGTATGTTCATTTGATATGTTAACTTCAAACTAATATCTATCAAACCATTGTTGTTTCCACCGAAGTAAATGTGGTTGAGGAAGGAGCTTAATCTTGCCTGGTTTCAAGCATTTTTTTTAAAGCGTGACATATCTATTTCAACCAGAAATTGTTAAGAAATATATTTATTTTATTTTATTTATTAAAGATAGAATAATATTTTTATTTTAATTTATATATAATTTTTTTGTACTTAAATTAACATAACTTTTTCAGAATAAAGTGATTATGCAATATCAATTAAACCCTAGTCTCTTCCTCTTTTATTTTTATATTTCTCTTTGTTTAATTTGGATTGTTTAACATAGTATCAAATCATTGTTTTATGAAATGAGACTTAATCTCAAACATAATTTTCACGGATCCAACTCTGTAGTGAGTTGGTCGGGGATTTGCAGGGGGCAACAGGCCCTTACTGGGGTTCGGGGTAAAGAGAGGATATTTGTTCAGTTTCTGCAATCTGTTATTTCGTCCTCCCTTCAGTTTCTACAATTTAGTATTTTGTCTTCCCTTCAATTTCTGCAATCTGGTATTTGCATCCTTTTTTTTATTACTGATTATGGCTACTAAAAGAAACGAGTCACTTTAGTCTATGAGTGTGAGGTTGGATGGAAAGAATTATTCGTATTGGAGTTATGTGATGAAAAATTTTCTTAAAGGTAAAAAGATGTGGAGATATGTTAGTGAAACTTATGTGTTACCTAGGAGTACTGATGAGGGTTATGCTACTTTGATACATGCTTGGAAAGCAAACAATGTAAAGATTATTACTTAGATTAATAATTTTGTTGAGTATTTCATAGGTACGTAGTTGGTGAAGTATGAGACAACAAAGAAAATATAGGATCATCTACAAAGGTTATCCACGCAATCAAATTTTACAAAGCAATATCAATTAGAGAATGACATATGAGCTCTTCACTAAAAAAATATGAGTATTCAAAAGTTTTATTCTGCTATGATAGAATTTTAGGATCAATTGACTCTTACATAATCGGCATAATTAAAGGCATGTGGTGCCTATATTGCTTGTAGAAAGCAGCATGATTGGTACAGTTTTTAACGGTACTTCGCAATGATTTTAAAGGACTTAGAGGTTCAATTTTGCATCGTTCTCCACTGTTTTCTGTCGACTCTATTGTCAGTGAGTTATTGGCTGAAGAAATACGTCTCCATTCTTATTATAAAAATGAAATTCTTTCTGCTTATAATCTTTCTGTATTAACAGTACCCTCAACCCTATTATTTAATCATCAAAATAAGCCTTACAAGTTTCTATAAGCAGAAAGGTCATTGGAAGATTTAGTGTTCCAAAGTTAAGATAGCAGAATCAAGTTTGGAAGCTTGATAGCCAGTCACAATCTAAGGCTTATAAACCACCACATCGCAACCACAATACTACAGCAGTAGTTTCATCAGGTTCTATCATCGATCCTAATACTCTCGCCAAGCAATTTCAGAAGTTTTTCTCCTTACAGCCACAAGCAATGTTTGTTTCTTGTTATGACTACCGATGACACTCTCATGCCCTTAGCAGATGTTGGTTTTATTATCACACCTCACTCGTCTCTCCCTAATGTTTATCTTATTTCGAAACTCAGATTGAATCTTGCTTCTATTTGTCAGTTATGTAAGTCTGGTAATTATTTAGTCATTTTTTCCTTTTCTTTTTGTTGTGTACATGATCTGCAATATCAGAAGCTGATTAAGATAGACCGTAAAGAGAAGGGACTATATATTTTGGATGAGTCAAAAGTGTTAGTTGTTATTGTTGCTGTTACTACTACTAGTGTTGATTTATCTTATTTTCATTTAACTCCTTCCTCATCTAGTTTTTTTATGGCATTCTTGTTTAGATCATCCTTCATCTTCTCGTTTGAGATTTTTAGCATCCACAAAAGCTTTTAAAATTTTGTAAACTTGTGATATTTCTTATTATAGTGGATGTAAACAGACTAAATTTTCTGTATCTTTTAACCAAAGTATTTTTGTTTCTTCTTCTTCATTTGATTTGATTCATTCTGATATATGGGTACGTTCTCCTATTGCCGCTAAAGGAGGGTCTAAATATTATGTTTTTTTTTTTATTGATGATCATACTTGTTATGGTTGAGTTTAATGAAACATCGTTCTAAATTCTTTGAGATATATACATTCTTTCAAGCTCTTGTCAAAACTCAGCATTCTGTTGTTATCAAATGTTTTAAGTGTGATTTGGGTGGAGAATACACCTGTAACAAATTTTATGAGTTGTTTGCCTTAAAAGGAACCATTCATCAAACTTCGTGTACATATACTCTTGAGTAAAATGGAGTTGGTGAAAGAAAACATAGGTACATTGTCGAAACTGTTCATTCTCTCTTCTTGTCTACTTTTGTTTCTAGTAAATCATAGGGAGAAGTTGTGCTTACTACTGTAACTTTGATTAATACAATTTTATCTTCTTAAATTTCAGGTTTTTCTCATTTTAAAAAATGGTAGGGGTATACCCCTGATTATTCCTTCTTTAGAGTTTTTTGTTATACTTGTTTTGATTTTCGTCTTCATATAAAACGCAGTAAGTTATCCTCTCGATTTGTTATTTATGTCTTTCTTAGTTATGGTACAGGTAAAATGGAGTATTGTTGTTTTGATCTAATAACTTAAAAACTTTATGTGTCTCGTCATGTTGTCTTTCTCGAGCATATACCTTTCTTTTCTATTTCATCCACTACTTATAACTTGACTAGACCTGATGTTATTCGTATAGATTTTTTTTAAGATTCTGATACTTTATCATCTTAGGTTCCTAATACCTCAAATACTCCTCCTCATGTTTGACCAATTCGTACTGATCATTCTGTAGGTATTGACATTTTACTCTCTAACACACTTGAAACTCCATTCTCATTTACGGTCACTTCAGTTCCGTTTAAGATTGTGGATCTATATCTACGTCAATTCGTACGCATTTGTAAGTCTATAAAGTTACTAGATTTTGCTTATTCTTATTATTCTTCATCATTTACTTCCTTTTTAGCTTCTATTCATTGTCTCTCTAAGCTATTCTCCTATAAATAGGCAATTTTTTTTATCATTTTTGGTAGCAAAATATACATGAGGAACTTTCTGCTTTACATAAGACAGATACTTCAGATTTGGTTCTTCTACCTCCTAGTAAGAGTGTTGTTGATTGTCATTGGGTATATAAGATCAAGATTAATTCTGAAAATTTTCTATTTGATCTCTTCTCTTCAATTTGTTATATTGATGACATGATTATTATTGGTGATGACATTGATGGTATTTCAATTTTGAAGACGAAGTTAGCTAAACAGTTTGAAATGAAAGATTTGGGTTATCTACGATATTTTGTAAGTATTGAGGTAGCCTATTCACCCAGAGATTACCTTCTTTCTCAGTCGAAATATGTTATAGATATTCTTAAGCGGGCTAAATTTACTGATAATAAGATTGTAGATACTCCAATTGAAGTTAACGCAAAGTATTCTTTTTCTGATGATTTACCTTCGTTAGATCCTACTTTATATCGTGCTATTGTTGAGACCTTAATATATCTTACTATTACTCATCCAGATATTGCATATGTTGTTCATCTTATTAGTAAATTTGTTGTTTCTCCTACTACCATTCATTGGGCAGCTATGCTTTGTATTTTGCGATATCTTCGAGATACAGTCTTTCAGAGTCTTTTGCTTCCATCCACCTTTTCCCTGGAGCGACGTGCATACTCTGATGCTAATTATGGTAGTGATCCCACAGATCGCAAGTCTGTTACTGGTTTATGTATCTTTTTAGGTGATTCTCTTATTTATTGGAAGAGCAAGAAACAATCTATTATTTCTCAATCTTCAACCGAAGCAGAATATTATGCTATGACATCTATTATCAAAGAGATTTTTTGGTTACGTTGGTTACTTGCAAATATAGGAGTCTTATTTTCTCATCCTATCCCTATGTATTATGACAACCAGAGTTCTATTTAGTTTTTCATGAATAAACTAAACACATTAAGATCGATTGTCATCTTACTCGTCATCATTTGAAGCATGACATCATTACTTTGCCTTTTGTTTCTTCTTTTTTTTTACAGATTACAGATTTCTTTACTAAGTCACATTCTATTTCTTGTTTTTGTTTTCTAGTTGGCAAACTCACAATGCGACAGCTACAAGCATCAAACCTAGTATCATGAGTTTGTGGGGAGATGTTAATAAATATATTTTGTTTTGTTTTATTTATTAAGGGTAGAATAATATTTTTATTTTAACATATATATAATCTCTTTGTATTTAGGTTAACATAGCTTTTTCAGAATAATGTGATCATACAATAATAATGAAACTCTAACCTTCTTCTCTTATTTTTTGTATTTCTCTTTATTTAATTTAGGTTGTTTAATAGAAATAATGTCTTGCTAAATTGAATTCAAACTTATCAATTCCTCGTTTCACTACATGGATTTCCTTGAAATTTGAATGGTAATGAAACTCTGGTTGCTTAAAGGCTTTGTTTTTATAGCCACAGATTTTTTATTTAGCATTTTTTTTCTAGTACTGTTACACCTAGTAATTATCACTAGCATCTGTCTGCGGGATTCTTTTGCCATAAGAAAGGATTTGCAGAGATGGTAGATTATGTGCTATTAGCTGGAGTTATTAAAGTGTTATGAATGAATAGTTGATCATTGCACCATTGCTATGATTCCTTATTTAACAAAGAGGACATGATATTCTTTTGTTATATGATATGAGGAACAAAGTCTACCACATAGTTAACTATACCTAAGAATTGCTATCAGAAACCTGATGAGGTCAAACTTTGAAAATATAGCTGCTTCAAGAGTTTTTGTAAAAGGACTTCTTTCCTTAGAATAGGAAATTCAAGATTTGCCAGAAAGTCATTAAGAGGCTTGTAATCAATAACACGTTTCAGTTTTCTCCTGAGTTGTTTAGTTATGTTATTGACATACAATGCTTGGCATGCTCATTAAGATTTGGTATCTCCATTCCTTTTGAATGCTAAGGTGATGAAGAATTATGGATTGGTTTAAAGAGGTTCAGGACACTTTTGGAGGAACTTTGAATGAGATTATATACATTAAGTTTGCACAATTTATATAATGAAAGCTACAAATGTTTCTATTAAAAACAAGTTGGGAATGCTTGTTCATGGAAGAATATGGCTCGTGTATCTGAGACTATGGGTACCCCAATGAACTTTATTAAATTTCTAGATTATATTAAACCTAGTAAGAAGATCTTTTCCTGAAAGATTATAGTAGACCGTGGGTGACAGAATAGTCAAGAAAGAACTTAATGATAATAGGTCTTGATATCTTTTTTAGGAAAAAAGCCTTGTTATTTGTTGTTTTAACTGCCTGATAAGTCTCTTCTCATAGATGAGATGGAAGAATTATGGGTTTTGTTATGAAGGCAGTTGCACCAGTGTCAAACACTACACCATTATACAGTTTTACCGACGGACTAATTCTGTTGGTGACAGGAATGAACTCTGGTAAAATAATTACCGACGGTTTCATCGACGAAACACGTCCGTCGGTATAATAGTTGTCGGTAACTCCTCTTTTCATCGCTAATTCTGTTGCAAATAAAAAAACCACCCACCGACGGAACAACTACAATCTTACAGACAGATACATGCGCCAAAATTTTTTTTCAACTCTCTATGAAATACTGATGGGTTATATTCTGTCGGAAATTCCATCGGTGATTGTGGCACAATCCCATAAATTGTTTTCAACTCTCTATGAAATACTGACGGGTTATATTCCGTTAGTGTACCCATCGGTGAAACCGTCAATATTTCTTATTTTTTTGTGTATCTCTATCAGAAAATCTTGAATTGCAATTTTACAGCGGACACAACACAATAACAAGAGCTGACCATTAAAGAAGAATAAATATTTTATGTTCCAGAATGTTGCATTATAAAAATAAGACTTTAAAATATGTTTAGTTAGTCAGAATTTTCATCTTCGTCCTCAATTGAATTGTTATCATCAGCTTCATCACACTCTTCAATTTCGTTATCATCTTTTTCAACAACATTTTTTTTTCCGCTAGTAGAGCTCAGAACAACATTCAACTCCTATGCGTCAACATCAACAAGACTATCGTTGAAAACAAGAAAATTTGAATTTTCTTATAAATCAATTGAAGGACTAATTCAGTATGGTTCAACCAACTCCCTAGCTTGAAAGACTTCATCTATCACACTTGTGTCTTCGTTCTCATCCTGAATAACCTCGACATGACCCTTAGGTTTTGTTTTTAAAACGGATAACCGATCAACTCTTGATCGGTCCTTTCTAAAGGAAGGGGTGGATGTGTAATAAACTTGTTGGCATTGCTTTACAAAAACAAAGACGTCATTTATGTTGCGGTGTCTAGCTTTTGAGTTGATTTCAACGAGACCATAGTGAGGATCTACTCTGATTCCTCTATCAGTTGTGTCATACCAATAAAATTTGAATAAAAACACTTCATTTTGCTCGCTATGATATTTTAGTTCGATAACCTCTTCCAATCTACCATAGTAGTCAACTTCAAACTCACTAGAAGTCGATCCCTTAATACAAACACCGTTGTTGTATGTCTTTCTTCCATGCCCGTATTCTTCAGTATGAAAGACATATCCATTGACAAAATACTCGTTATAGCACTTGACTTTTTTTTCAGGGCCCAAGCCTAGTAAAGACAATGAAATAGCAGCACTACCTCCCATTTGATAAACCTAGCTTGTAAACTAAATACAACAATAATCAACAAATGGATATTATGTAATATTGACTAAAATTAATTACATTGCAAGAGATAATGAGTTTGTGATAGGACTTACATGTGTTCTAAACCATGTGGCAAATTGTTCATCTTATAATTGAAAGATCTGGGATTCGGTCAACTATGAGTTATTGGACAATAAGTATCGTCGATGTTGTATGCGAGGTTGTTCCAAATTATATGAGTGTATGGTATCACAAAACATAAATAGTACACTTTTGACAAAGTTTAAGTCGAACATCTACTTACTTAATAAAAGGTCTCAACTCATCACAGTTAAATAAGACATAATTGTGTGCTTGTTTGAACTCTATTTCAGACAAATATCTTGCCCTCATGACATTTTTAGGTATGGGTCGTCCAGGATTGGAGAATATTGACAAGTTCTCACTTGAAGACACTTCACCACCATCATCATACCGTGGAACACGGTTGATCCTCGTTCTCAAATGAGATTCGAAATAGTATGAGATAAATGTTGAGATCTCCTCAACAATATAGGCCTCACATATTGACGCCTCAACATGCGTCTTGTTCTTAACCTTTTTTAAGATTGAACAAGTACCTACATATATATATATATATATATATATACATATAATAAAAATTATCAATTAAAAAAATAAAAATAAAAACATTTAATTATGAATCACATAGCTCCTGTCATATCTAACCTCTCGAATGGATACATTCATTTGTACTAGATTGGTCTTTCAACTTTTACCTCAAATGGTAAATGTACGGGTAGATGCTCCATTGAGTCAAAAAATGATGGAGAGAATATTATCTCAAGTTTGCATATTGTCTCGATGATATTCTTTTCAAGCCTTTCAATGTGATCAACATTCAACTTGCTGGAGCATATGTCTCTGACGAAATGACTGATCTCCGTTAGTGCATCCCATTTCCCCCTTGGAAACAAATCACGTAAAGTTAATGGGATGAGTGTATGTATAAACACATGGCAATCATGACTCTTCATTCCATATAATCTACATTCCTCCGTATTAACTAGCCTTGATATGTTCGAGGCATGTCCATCGGGGAAACGCAGACTCTTAAGCCATTTGTAGACTAGTAGTTTTTTGTTTTTCTCTAACATGAAGCTCGCTTTGGTTTTGCGACCCGTGACCCATCACGAACTAACTCCATATTTTTACGGTTACAGAACAGCGCTACATCCAATCTAGCCTTGATGTTGTCCTTTGTCTTCCCTTTCACATCCATGACGATGTTGAAAATGTTCTCAAACATGTTCTTTTCAATGTGCATGACGTTAAGGTTGTGGCGGAGAAGGTTGGTCTTGTAAAAAGAAAGCTCCCAAAAGATACTTCGCTTCACCCAATTATTGGTCAAACCAAAACCAGGAAACTTCTGCTTACTTGATTGGAGACCAAACACAATGTCACCGTACTCTAACACAACATCAAACAATTCTTCACTAAAAAGACGCGGGGGTGCAACATCCTTTTCAACTCTGTCAACAAAAAAATCATTTTTGTTCTTTCTATACCTGTGATTCGGCGGCAACAAATGACAGTGACAGTAAAAAAAAAGTTTTACCCCCGTTTGTTAGCGTGAATGCCTTGTTGTTCTTCATACAGTATAGACATGCTAGCTTTCTATGTGTGCTCCAACCAGAATCCATTCCATAAGCTGGGAAATCATTGATAGTCCACATCAAAGCTGCTCTCATAACAAAATTATGTTTCCTCGAGATGTCATAAGTCAAAGCTCTAGAGGACCACAACTGCGTCAACTCATCAATCAATGGATGAAGACAAACATCTATATTCCACTCCGGACTGCTCGGACCTGGTATGACCATAGATAAAACATGAACTCCGGCCTCATACACATCGCCGGTGGCAAGTTATAAACCATCAGTATGACCGGCCAACAAGAATAAGGAGCAGCAAATGACCTAAATAGGTTGAATCCATCTGTACACAACCCAAGACGCACGTTCCTTGATTCAACTAAAAAGTAAGGATGCACACTATTAAAGTGTTTCCAGGCTTCACCGTCACAAGGATGAACCATCACTCCATCAACCACATAGTGTGATTAGTGCCATATCATGTGCTCAGCAGTCCTTGGTAACATGAATAACCTCTGCAGTCTAGGTGTGATTGAGAAGTATCTAAGTTTTTTATATGCCACGAGAGTCTTCCCTCTACCAGTTCTAGGTTTGTAACGGGAATGCCCGCATGTCATGCACTCAGTCATCTCAGCATTTTCAAGGTAGTATAACATGCAAAAGTTAGGGCATATATTAATTTTCTGGTATCATAAACCGAGGGGTTTCATCATGGACTTGGCAACATAGAAGTTCTCTTTCAGCCTATTCCCTTCAGGTAAAATGTTTCTCGCCCATTCAATAATCTTGCATTAACCGGCCTCACTCAACCCGTGATCTGACTTGATGGTGAACACCTGTGCTACGGCTGATAATTTACTATGGTTCGTGCAGCCATCCTATAATGGTTCGTCAGAATCTTTCAACAGATCAAAAAACCTTATTGCATCTGCATTAGGTTCTTTTTCTATGATTGGACATTCCCTGACATTACCTTCACTCATTCTCATTGCATCCATAACCATATTCTTGTAAGGATTACTATTCTCATTTCCAACTTCATGCATGTTGCTAGCACTAAAAGTTGACCCAACCACTTGTTCTTCCATGCTCTCATCAGGAACAAATAGTTCTCCGTGTGAATACCAACACAGGTAATCCTCCATAAACCCTTTGGTTAGAAGACGCATCGTTACAACATCTTGATGCAGAAACTTTAAATTTTTACACTTCCTGCATAGACACCTAATACCGCCATCAATAAAATTCCTCGAAATAGATGTTGCAAAATTAATAAAACCCTGGATACCGTTACAATAATCCATCCTCCGCAATCCTTGGGGTGAGTCCCGATACATCTATGAACGATCATCCATGACTTCTATTGAACCTCTATAAAACATAACAAAAATATTGGTTTTCCCCAACATTATCCAACAAACTAAAGCAACACTTATGTTAAATATTCATTATCAATTATCAACTATCAACGTTCATACATATAAATTTATACATATATAATTTTACGGAAATCACAACTTCGAAATAGAATTGATAACAATTAAAAAAGACCCGTTAAATAAGCTATTAATTATTTATTTCATCACAACACATTTAATTCGGTGTAATTTAAACAAAATTTCAACAATTTACAAACAAATATAATTTCACAAAATCTAAAACAAACTATAACAACTACAAAATTATACATTCATACTACAAGTTTCTTTGACAAATAACAATCAAAAAAGTACATATGTTAACAAAATACATATACTAAAAAAACAATAAAATTCACATTTAAATGTTAAAACTAAAAAGGATATATTTACTTAAAAAAATGATAAAATCCACAAGAAACAGATATTGTGACCACGTACAAAGTATAAGAAACTTGAGTGCTTGTGTTGAGAATAGTGGAGAGTTGGGATGGGTGGTTGGCTACAGTTTGGGAGGGGAGAGGTGGGAAGGGAAAGAGAAAGAAGGAGAAACAGAGGAAGAGAGTGTCGGCAGAGGGGGTGTGTATATAATGACTTTTACGATGGAATCTATCCGTCGGTATTTTCATCGGTGATTCCATCAGTGACAGTGCCACGTCACTGTACGGCTATCTCAGTTTGAATCCCTCGATCATTCCGTCGGTAAAATCGTCTGAAAAAACTCTACATCACCACACCGTTGCATCTTTCCAAACAAACTTTATAGGCCATCGGCGATCCAGTCTGTATATACTGACGGAAATATTCTGTCGGTATATACCGACGGTATCTCCGACGGATTTATACCATCGGTATATACCGATAAATTTTGAGACGAAATTATTTCCGTAAGTAATTCCGTTGGTTTTCGCCGGTTTTCTGGTGGTGAAACAATGCAGTAACCTTTATAAGTTTTGCATATTTCTCTATGAGGATGTGGATTTTTTCCAAAAAAATTGGTCTGGTCGCTAGTATGTCGAGGGGGTTGAGAGCCGTAATAGATATCATATGGACCTCTTTTTCATTTGAGATAGGGAAAACAGTTTCCGGTGAAGCTTTCTCTTCTTCATCAAATGGCAATTCTGTAAAAGAAAACAAAATCTAACAGGTGCTTCATCTATATGCAGAAAAAAAGGGTCATTTTGCCAATCATGTTTACAGCAACATGAACGAGATAAGATCCTGAAAATATATGTGGTGTTACAGGTTTGGTTGTTGTAGAGTTTGTCTTTCAAGCAAACGAGAACGAGGAAAAATAAATGGTGAGCGGGCCCAGAATTTCTCGCAGAGGTAGCTAGCCAGCCGCACGTTTTCTTTCCTCAAATAAGTCAAGATGGATAAGAAAACAGCAATGAATAGTACACTAAGCATCGAGCACTAATGTGAATGAAAGAGAGGAGACAATAACTCCAACTGGTTCATGAACTGGTCCGTACACAATGTCAGGAAGGACTGTTTTCTGAAAACTCAATTTCAACAGCCTAATACTGGTCCTGACCGCACGATCCAAAAAGAATGTTTTATTTTTTAATATTTATTTTCAAAGACGTTTACAAATTCAATTGCAAATAAAAAAACAGTTAGAACTGCTTACAAATATATATTAATGCTAGTACTTAATCACATCACTTTCTCCTATTAAGGGGATTTTAATCAAAAACATTTTTTAAACAAGTTTGAAAGTCCAATTATACTTTATTTATGTGATTTTTATTCTTTTAATTCTTCATGGTACTTAATTTTATGTGTGTGTTATACATACAAGCTTGGGTAAAAAGTTAAATTATGAAAAGTTTTTAAGTTAATTATGATTTTTCTTTTTAAAGTTAGATAGTTTTAGACAAATTATTTACACCTGAATTGATGTATCTTTGAGATGAATTATTTTTCACGGTCTTTCATTTTTTTTTTGGTTCAAATACGGAATTTTAAAATGAAATAGTTATTAATTAAATTCTCTTGTTTTGAAATTCGTTATTCAGGATGTATTTATTCGTTTGATATGTTCTCGTTGGAATAATATTAAAATACACATATAATCTTGTATATTCTTTTTCGTTTGAATAATATGATAAAATAATAAAATGAGTTGTCTTCGAGACTGCAGCAAAATGGAGCTATAATCTATAATTCAAATATATTTTTTATGCATTTATGTTGTTGCTTGTGAATCTTGCTGGACCGAACGGAAGTCACATGTGGTTGTGGTTGTTTTTTAAAATATATTTTATTCAAAAATATATTAAAATATTTTTAAAAAAACAAGTTATTTTTAACATTAACGCGTCAAAAATTATCTAAAAACACTAAAAAAATATTAATTTGAAGCAAAGAAAAAAAATAAAAAATTTATAATTTTTTTCAAAAACACTTTAAAAACACAAAAACAAACAAGAAAATATCTCTTGCACTCGAAACACTATTTATTAAAATAATATAATAAGGTTTTTTCTTCTTCACCAAAACAAACACATGGATGACTAAAGCATTGAAATATTTTTACATGTCCTATTTGTCGTTTCAAATGGAGCAGGGAAAAATAAATCATCTTGATTGATTGAATAGTGAAATAACCCAAATGTTCTTGGAAGTCAAAAAAAAAAAATTAACCCTGGTGTTTTTATATTTTTTATATTTTTATAATGTTTTTTTATTATTATAATTTAAGCAGATACACAACTTAGTATTTAACTAAATATAAAAATAATAAATAATTAAAATGCATTATAAAACAATAAAAATACCCTTAAAATAAAATAAAAATCTAAGCCTAAGTTAAATGGTGTTTATTTTTGTTTTTCACATGTTTTTTTTTTGTAATTATAAAGTCAGCTTAGGGACAATTTTATATTTAGCTAAATAAAAAATAAAAATAAAAAGGTGGGCACTAGTGCACAACGCATGTAGTGCCTCGTAGTGTCCAAATATATCTTTTCATCATGTCATTGGAAGAGTCGTCGTGTCCTCTTGTTATTGGTGCGATATATGTTGGCTTAGGTGATTCAGTTTGTTGCTGGTGGCTTTTTTTTTCCCTCGCATCACTTGAAAATTACAAATTGACCCTCTTTGTTATTGTATTTCAACTTTAGTCTTTATTCTTTTGATTTTTTATCCTGGTTTTTTTGTAGAAGTTTTATTTGTTTTCAATATCATCCTCCAATCTTAATTTATCAAATATTATATTCTCTAATTTGACCTTCATTATTTGGATTTCTATTTTTTTCTTGGTCTTTTTGTAAAAGTTTGAGTGGTTTTCAATTTTATCCTTCAATTCAAATTAATGGTATTATATTTTTCAATTTGGTCCTCGTTGTTTTGATTTCTAATTTTTTTTCTTGATCTTTTTGTAAAAGTTATTATTCTTTTCAATTTCACCCTTTAATTACAAAATTATTTTTATTTTTTATGTCAATTTTTCCTCATTCATTTGATTTTTTCTTTTCAATTTCACCCTTCAATTAAAATACAAAAATTATTTTATTATTCAATTTTGATCCTCATTCTTTTAATTTCTATTTTTTAAATCCTTTTGTATAATTAAAATTTTTTTTTTCAATTTCTTCCTTTCAAATATTTAATTGACTAAGAATTGGACTTCATAATTTTTTTAGATTGAGTATTTCGGGTATAATGACACGAGTTTGAAAAGTTAACGGAGGTTTGGAGAGATATTTCTAGTTTACTCGACCCTGATTATCGGGGTTACATATTTATTATGCTAACCTGGGTTGACCAAGATAAATTTCTATAATGCCATTTTTTTATCTTGTTTCATTTTTCCATATTTAATGGATTGTGGATTCATCTAGTATCATTTTCTTTTTTGTCTAATTAAATTAAAATTATCAAGGCTAGTTATTTATGAGAAAGATAGAAGTCAACTCAACTCAATATAGTTTCATACACTAAACTAGTTATTTATTGTGACGAAGGACATGCCCAAAAGTTAAATCTTAAGATTTGTTTTTTTTTTTTTTCCTACTGCATTGTTTATCCCTTTCCATCTATCTTGGCCCCCGGGGGGGGGGGGGGGGCATCCAAAGAAATTATTCTTCAAAAAATTAACAAAACCTGATAATTCAGATAAAAAAATAATAAATATTATAAAAATTGGAAAACTACAAATGTAAAAACTTGGAACTTCTAGAAAAAAAAATAGAATTTTAATGAAGATTTTGAAAACTTACCCTTCTTTTTTTTGTTAGATTTTCCGGCCTTCCAAAAACTCCTAGGTTTTTTTAGTATTCAATTTAGTAAATTAAGGGTGTTTTTGGGATGGTGATAAAGATTATTTTTTAAAATATTTTTTGTTTTGAAATATATTAAAATAATATATTTTTTATTTTTAATATTAATAAATTTAAAAATAAAAAAATTAATTTAAAAACACGCTTATAAACAATAGTAGTATGATACATTCATGCGTAATATTTTAGGGGTTATTATTTTTGATTCAGTTTGGTTTTTATAAAAAAACCAAACCGAAACCGGTTCAAACCGACCGGTTTCAATTCGATTTGATTTTTTAGGATAAAAACCAGTTTGGCTCGGTTTTTCTGGTTTGACTCAATTTTTTCCGGTTTGGCTTGATTTTTTTCCGGTTTGGGTTCGGTTTGGTTTTTTTGGTTTCAGACTTATAAAACTGAACCGAACCGGTCGATTTTTCAAAATTTTAATCGATTTTTTTTCACGATTCAATTTTTTCGATTATTTTTTTCTGATTTTCTCGGTTTAATCTGGTTTTTTTCTCACCCCTAAGTATTATATAAAAAATAACCTGACAACCTGTGCTTATATTTTAGGCTCATTTGCCAATATGTCCTTATTTTAAAAAAAAATCTTTGATTTATCCGTAAATATAATGTTTTTTGCAATCTATCCTTTTATTATATTTTCTCGTTTCAATTAAGGAAAATAAACTCCCTTTCGTCTTGAGAAACTTATACCCAAGCTCAT
>Ga0325411_1004133_pt1 | contig 16334 bp, 6 predicted proteins | sample PopdelMetagenome_13_FD_206181 | JGI IMG/M metagenome (GOLD analysis project Ga0325411, IMG submission 206181) | Populus deltoides microbial communities from Bellville, Georgia, United States - Xylem-PdIQD-R4 | ecosystem: Host-associated > Plants > Phyllosphere > Stem > Wood/Secondary xylem...
AATAATAATAATAATAATAATAATAATAATAATAAAATACTTTGTCACTCAATACTATAAATATACGTCTTTGGTTGTTCTTTATTATTTTTTCTCTTTTACACAAAATTCAACTAATTCCTTAAAGATTATTTGTTTTGCTATCTGAACTCTTTAAGACCTTTTTATATATGATCTCGGAGGTGTATTTGTCTAATTAATCCAATAGCCACTTTGGTAGATGGAGAAATAATATTTTAAATATAATGTTATATATTTACATATTATCAAAGCCTAAACAATCATCAATTCTCCTAACAATTGTAAGAGAGAAAAGATTAAGACAACATTAATTTGGCATTGTCAATATTATAATATTTTTTAAATTATTTTTTCAAGTGTTTTTTTTATAGTTTTAATAAGAAAATCAAAACTATAGAAAATCATTTAAAAAACATTAATTGTTTTTAAATAAAAAATATTTTTAATAAACAATTTCAACCACATTTATAAACATATACTTAATGTCAAGGGATATTTTTATCTATATGAGACCCTATGTGTAGATAGTCGGATTACGATCAAGAGAAAAAAACATGAAGATTACGTTGTTGCGTTTGTTTTTTCATTGAATTAATTTAATAATTAATTTAAAATCATTTTTTTCCCTACCATTTTTACCACTTGACTGGAGAAGGGGGAATTTAGTTTTTTTTTTAATCTTTGAATTATTATTATTATTTTCAATTTTGAAGTCAACACGTGGCAGCAAGTGTTGGTTGGCTCAAAATTAGACAAAAAAAAATGAATAAAAAAATTGGTTTATTAGTATAATTATTGTTTATTATCAACGACGTTATTAATATAAAGCTCACGTTAAACAAATTATTAATGTAGAGGACTCAATCCACCTTCAAATTAAAGGCAAAGTTTTCTAAAGTTTGAGGGTTTTCTCGGTTTGCATTACAAGTTTCAGACATCATTTTTCTTCTTGAAAGACACCTTCTAATGGAAATATCCACATAAGACCATAGTACAAAATATAATCAAACTTAATTAAACACTCTTCCCTGTTTACTAATCAGAAGCTAAGAAATCAACCAAAATATAAATTTATTAAAGAGTACTGTACCCATGCAAACAAATCAGTTTCTCTAAATATGAGAGACTATATATGCTCAATGAAAACACCGGTAAAAAATATTTCATCGTTGGTTATTGATGAAAATTATTTTAGTAACATTATAAAAAAATAATTAATTGATGTGAGATATTATAAATTATACTATATAAAATTATACTATCCCGAAAAAATAATGGGTTTCTCTTAGTTGATTTCAAGATCTCATATAGTTAATCATATAGTTAATTAAGGTATTTGTAAATTGACTCGAATACTATAATTATTATAAAAAGAAAAAGGTTCGTCTTTTCTAATCACCACGTCTTCATACTATTTTGAATATGCACGTATCGTTTTTTATCCTTCCTTTTCTTAAACATTCAATCAATGAGAAAATGACGAACCTGCCATTTTCTCCCTTCCTTATTATTCAAGATTCTTCCATTCAAATTCACTATACAGCAAAAAATGACAAAGTGACACTCAACTAGTCAAATGAATTGGAAGAAAGGAGTGGCGGAGAAGCTGCCACGCTCAATCTTCTTCTTCTTCTTCTTCTCCTTCATGTATACATGCGTGTATCAATGGGAACTTAGCCCGAATTAGCTATAGCCTATATGTGTATCAGGGAAATGCTTTAATATCTATTAATGTTCCTTTCACACTAATATCCCAATACGTGATACCTTATTGTTATATAATTTAGATTTTGCGGAATATATATGTTATAGATTTCTTCAACTGATCAGATATATGTCCATTTCCATCATCGAGATCAGACTCACCGGGCTTCGAGCTGTATAAACAGGCAGTTAATTCTCGATTATATTATAACCAAACAAGCTAGAATAATCAGAATTCAGAATTGATGTTTCATTGAAGCAAGTTATGGCATGGATACACAACCGTTAAGCCATGATACTTCTATGAATTATATATTTACCAGTTCTTCTTTAAGCTTTCGAAACCATATAAAACGCCTTGTCAATGCTTAATTAAGTCGAGAATCTCAGGGTCTGTAATGGGTAATTTGAAAAAAACTGGATGCAGATAAACATTATCTGTACAGTTTCGTATATACACTGGCGGGCGGCAGTCTGCAAAAAGGGACGCATAGGAGGCTCGACCTCGATGTGGATGGCAGTGCCGGATATGTTCCAAAAAGGGACCCATTTTCTGTATTTCTCCTTCTGAAATCCTTTTCTCAGACAGTCAATGCAGGGAAGAAAAACAAGAAGAACGAAGAAGGAAGGATTGAGGTAATAGCTAGGCAAGTTGCAATTATTTTCAAGTTAAATGTGCACTTGTCTCGAACAGCGATGCCATGTATACTTGCCCATTAACGTCACTCCACAAGATATTTATTACAAAAAAACTAATTTGTATGGGAAAACATTGTGACGCGTTGCACCGAGTACACATTTATAGTTCTGAACTTTTTCTTGTTTGAGTTTTTGCATGTGCTGTTTATCCTGTGAGTTGTGGAATTGAACGTGTTTGAAAATTGGTCCCTGAGAGAAGTATTGTGATGGTAAAACATCTCGAGCTTGAGTTAAGATTTGTATTTTTTATAAAAATATAAAATAATCAAGATTTTATTTACTTATTTATAAAATATGTTTTTTAAAGGTGAAGTTTTCTCCAATTAAAAAAAATATTTGAAAATTGTTTGTATTTGTGACCGGAAGACGGGGAGGAGTGCTCACAGCCTTTGTTGATTTCTTTTTTGTCCTTTTAATTTTAGATTTTGAATGAAAAATTTATTCTTTACATTTTAGTTCTTAAACATGAGAGATAAGAGGGGAAGAGGTTAAAAAATGAAAGATGAATGAGAAAATAATTGGTTAATTACATTTCAATAATAAAAAAATTAATTTTGATGTTCATAAGTTTTATTTGATAATAGAAATATTGATGAGATGTTTTTTTTATTTACACCGAAAAAACTAAATCGGGGCTTTGAAATTTTTTTATTCAAAATAATTATTTTTTATTTCTTGACTAGTTAAAAATTGATTGCTTTGAGGTTATATATATATTGCTTTTAAATTATTGCTTTTCTTACAAATAATTTTTTTATTGACATATAATTAAATTAAAAAAAGTTAAACAGTTCCTTGCTTAACGACATCAAATATTGTATTTAGCATATAGTTAGGCTAACAGTTATTTTAAACATTTATTAGTAACATGACAATATTTCTCATTGTTATTTTTTTTTTTTTATGTTAGAAAAGGCGTTAACCAACGTATGTACATGGCAGCCTGTCGCTGTGCATGCCACCCTCATGCACTTTATTTTATCTTATATTTACTGGTCTAAATACAAAACAGTTACGTTTGGGCGGTTAGGTCGGTGTCTGAATCTATTAAAATACTATAAAAAAACTTTATATAAACAAAAAGATTACGCCTGGTATTAAATTCGATAAGCCCGTTTTATTTAACTAGGTTAAAACAGTGGCTACGTCACGCCTTACCTGGTCAGTTAAGCCAACAGTTGACCTTGATGAATTTGATCTGGTAGAAATTCCTAAATACTTTACTTATTTATTTTTACGAAAAATGGATCAAGGAGAGAGCCGGAAGAGACGTGCTCCAATTACGGTGTTAAGTGTCCGTTTCTTTCACTCCTACAAAGGGAGAAATGAATAGTCCTATTTCCGTCTTCATGCAATCAAGAGCTATGAGATTAGACTAGAATGAGCTGCGAAAAATTAAAATAATATTTTTTAAAAAATTATTTTTAATATAATATATTAAAACGATATAAATATCATAAGAATAATTTAAAATAAAAAATATATATTTTTGTTCAAATCAAGCTAAAGAAATCAACGTGCTGCGGAAAGTTACTGAAATACAGCCAGTGCCCCAAAGCTAATTTCCAAAAGTATGGACTAAGAAGTGGCCAATTCTCCTCCAAGAGAACACATCAGGAGGATGTGTGTGCAAATCTCGAGAGTTGAAACTAAGCAGGTAAAATTCGATGATCATAAATGTAAAATCTAACTCGGATTGAATTAGTAAAAAAAAATTAATTAAAATAATATTTTTTTTAATTTTTTTAAAAATAAAATAAAAAAATTAACCAGATTAACCTTACTCAGACCTTCAGTAAACAAGGAATCAGAAATTAAATATTACAACAGCGATGGAGAAGTCAATAGTGGAAGGGCTCTGCTAGACCTTTCTTTCCAGTACTGTTCCATGCATGGCATGAAAGCAATCACAAAGACAGTCGATGCTGAGAACCACCATTGTAGTTAGAAATCGTATTAAAACGAACTTGATTTGTTGCCGTGTAGTACACTAGTAATACGAATAAAACTGTATTGAAGGTGTTTGTTATAAATCTCAAGAGAAAAGGTGAGCACTAAAGAAGAGGAGGAGGAAGAAAATGGAGAGAGAGAAACCAGGGAAGAATTAAGAGAATATTTTCGTTCATACTTCACACAGACACCTGACTTGCCTATTTCATTGCTGTCAGACCTGCCCGTGTACAGTGACCCATGCTTTGAGAATGGGGCTAGCTGAGACTTGGCTTAGCTTACCAAGTCCTCCTTTGGGAGTGTAAAAAGATTGTTTTTTATTTTTTATTTTTAAATATTAATTTTTTTTAATCTCTACACATAAAAACAATTTTAAAACACTAAATCAAATAATTTAAAACTAAAAAAAATCCAAATTTTTTTTAAAACATAATTAAACCATTATCCCAATCAAAACCTAAAACCTAAAAGCCCTCTCACTACTAAAAAAAAATATAGTATTTAATAATATGATAGCTATTAATTTTCATAATATCAATATAATATTTTTTTAAAATTTTTAAAATTTATTTTTAACATTAACATATTAAAATAATATAAAAACAAAATTTTTCTTTAAAAAAAACGATCTATTTACTTAAACAAACACACAATAAGACTCGAATCAGCTGGAATTGCCCATCTCCAATGACACACTCGAATCCATTTATGATCCTAAGTTTCCATCTGCACAGGATGGATTTCATGGCATGTGCCCTCCAAAATTCATCACCTTCCAAATGACAATAGAATCTCAAAAACACGATTACCAAAATGTAAAACGGCAGCCTCAAACATACAAAACTTAGCCAACCTAAATTACGAAATAAAGTCAGCAATAGATGAAAATGTCAATAGCATTATTAGTGCTTGCAAATTAAATATGTTTCCTCCTGATCCTCCCCTTTCCATGGTTCTTCTTTCTTGACAGCTTCAATTTCTTTTTTAGCTTCTTCCCTATCGGCTTCAATGACCTCTTTGTTTGATTGCCATCGTCCATTTCCATATCTGTTGTGGGGCCAAAGCAAGATCATAGTCAACATATTGAGATTTTTGAACGTGCTACCAGGAAACATATAGTCATTAACTCGTTGAATTTTTAAATTTGCTTCTGACAGATGAGATATCAATCTATTGCTAGTTGCAATAAAATTTGAAAGGGGGGAAAAAGAATTGGGGAAAAGCCACAAACATGAGAAACTGGAAAATCTATAAGATCATCAATTGAGCTTTCTGAGCAAAAGTGTCGATTCTAGCACTGTAAAAAAGGAAAGCACTTGTATGCAAAAGAAATGCGATTTTAATAACCACAGATATTATCAATTGAACCATGCTTATAATCATTATGTAACCAATTGTGTCAATCTACTTTTCGAAAGATCTACATTGACAAACAAACAAGATTTCATTTATTCAAGCAACTCTAAAAACAGAGTGTAAAAAGCCTACAAAGGAAGCAGTAAGTTTGTAATCACAGATATTCATGTGAGAGATGCACCATTTGTTTCATCAAAGGCAATTGCATACCAAGAATAGAAACAAAATTAAATTTCCAGAGAACCAAACCGAGTAAAATATGAAGCAAATACCTATATAATACACAGGATTGGCCTCATAGAGAAGATTAGATTGCTCAACACATAATTTCAGACATATGCTTGTCTTTGATGTTAGTCTAATCATCGGCCAATAAACTATCATAACAAAATGAAAAAAAATATACAAAAAAAAGAGATTAAAATGAAAGAGACTCAGAATATGGGTGTATGGTCGTCAAGGCCTGTAAAAGCCAATTACGACGAACGAGACCTTTCACACTGAAATCATCACAGTCCCTTCCGCATCTTCGCAGGGAGGAAAATAAACACAGAAACTCCTAAATCAACAACCAAACAATGTGAAGATGTAGTAAAAAGTAAACACCCTACATGAGGATCTAATAATTAGGCTTAGAAACACCTTGTAGCCCTTCTCAGCTGCTAATAAAGAGTAAACCATCATGGGCAATCACAATTTCTGCCAAGGAGAATCTAGTAGCCACTTGCAGATACTTCGTTCAATTCTAGCAACAACCCCTAAATGAGGAATTTATAAATACTGATCTCCGTACTACTGCATTACTACGAATTGGCGTACAGTAGACATCAATTATCAAATTCAAGTATTCAATAATGATGACATAGCCATTAAAACTTAATTCCAAACCCATATGAATTCCTCGTTGAACCTAAATAATCAAAAAGAGAAAAAAAAAACCAAAGACAGAACATATCATAGTAGAAAAAAGGAAACGAACGAAACTAGACATACCAATTTGAGTATCTGTGGTGGTGGTGGTGGTGGTGGTGGTGGTCGTTGTGTCCATAGCAGAAGAGGAGGAGGAGGAAGCGAATGGAGAGGGTTTAACTGGAAGCTTGGGAGCTGCGAGGGCAGCTTCTAGAACAGCAAACTTTGCTTCATCTTTCTTGTCACAAAGAGGCTGTACTAGATCTCTCCTTATTGCTCGTAGCCTCTTCTCTCTCTTCGATCTCATAGATTTCGCCATTTTTTTCGAACAAGCTTTGCTTTGGCTGTAGAGGTTTTGGTGGCTTAGCTTCAGGACTGCTAGGGTTTTGTAGGTTTGTGTGATTTTAATCGGTGAAGCGATTAGAGGATGTTTGGTTCTGAGGATTAGTATTTCTATTTCCGGATTAGGATTTGCTTGTACGAGTTCAAATGAATCTCAGCTCTTGAATGGCTTTATTAGAACTAGAATCCTCACTTTTTCAATTTTGGCTAATTGGTCCAAAGATCTCCTAAACTTGAGGTTAAATCCAACTAAACCCTTTACTTTTTTTTTTTTTTTAATTCCAATCTCTTGAATTACCAGGTCAAGGCAATGATGTACCACAGCTGTATAAAATCCAATATGACCCTCATGTTAACCTGAAATTTAAATTGGTCCAGATTAAAAAAAAATAATAATAATAATTTGGTTTAATTTAATAAAAAAATCTATGTTAACCCGAGCAAAAACTAATCAAAATCAAATAATTTTTATTAAAAAAAAAATTAAAAAAATATTATTAAAAAAATTTTTAATACATTTTTTTAAAAAAAAAAAACTGTAATTATAGTTCTATCCAGATTAACTTTAAAACTAGATAGTACTTATTAGATTTCTGTTCATTGACCCAATTAAAAAGAATATTACATAGGATGTTAATATCAACTCTTATATTTTCGATAGAAATCTTGAAAATCTGAAAAAAAAAATGCCATATAACTCCCTAGAATGAAATAACTAGGATGTAATTCCATACAAAAAATAATTAATACTAGCTTTGATACCTGCACGATGTCATGGGTCAATTTTTTTACATAAAAAATATTTAAAAAATAAAAATTTAAAAATCTTGGGTTTTTCTGCAAAGTTATACCCAAGAATCTTGGGTTTGGCTGCAACGCCTGACCTAAGAGTAATATTTATAATATTAATAATAAAATTAAACTTGCATGATCCAAGTTTAAGTGAGTCTGACTGTAACACCGGACCCAAGAATACTGAATGTGAGTCTGGCTATAAGGTCGTGTCATAAAAGTGTGATAATTAAATAGATTAATTAAAAAAATAAAGAAAAAAAATCAACTTGAAGGAAAAAACTAATGAAGAAAAAGAAAAAAAAACATTGAATTAATTGGGTCAACCTTTTAAATCAGGTTATCCCGTAAAACCTGGGATTTGCTTCATGAAAGTTTGATAACTAAATAGAAAAAAAATGACGGGTTTACCTAGAATTAAACGGGTTAACCCATCAAACCAAGTTAACCCGTCAAGCCAGGATACGTGTCATGAAAGTATGAAAGTCTGATAATTAAATAGAAAGAAAATTAACTTTAACAAACTAAACTAAATGAAAAAAATAACTCGTCAAATCAGGTTAACCCATCAAACCCGAGATTCATATCATGAAAATCTGATAACTAAATAAAAAAAATTAACATTAACAAACTAAATCAAATAAAAAGAAAAAGAAAAAACAAAAGAAAAAAACAGTTATATAATATAATACAATATAATAATAATAATTATTATAATTATAATGAAAAAACATGGGGAAAATTTAAAAAAAATGAAAAAAAAAGTGGGGAAAGCTAAAGCTAAAGCTAAATTCTCAACCACCTCAATATTGAAAAAATAAATTTAACAAAGATAATTTTAAAAAAAAAACATGTGGGGAAAACACTGTAGCCAAACAAAAACCATGTAAGGGAAACACTGTAGTAATCCATAGTATTTTTTTTTTTAAAAAAAAGCTACAAAACTAATATCTCAACCAGCTCAATATATATAAAAAAAACCGTCAAAGACTATCTAAAAAAAAAAAGAAGTCAATTTTGGGTAAAAGAAATGAAAAAAAAATATACAAAAATGGAAACAAAAGCGAAAAAAAACACGTGAGGAAAGCTACAGTGTTTTAAAAAAAAACAAAAAAACTAAATTTTCAACTAGCTCAATAGTAAAAAAATAAAATCAACAAAAATAATTTTTAAAAAAAACAAAACAAAAGGAAAGAAAATATGTAAAAAATGACAATTTTGAACAAAAAGAAAAATAAAAAAATAAAAAAAAACATACGGGGAAAACTAAAGCTAGATTATCAGCCAGCTTAATATTAAAAAAATAAATTTGATAAAAATAATTTTTTAAAAAAATATATGGGGAAACACTGCAGTAAAACAAAAACTATGTAGGGGAAACACTATAGCAATCCATATTGTTTTTTTTAAAAAAAAACTACAAAGCTAAATTCTCAACCAACTTAATATAAAAAAAAAGTAAAATCTACAAAGACCATTTTGAAAAAAAATGAATAAAAAAATCATAAAAAAACAATGTATAAGAATATTATAACAATCCACAATGTTTTAAAAGAAAAAAACTACATAGTTAAATTTTCAACCAGCTCAATATTTTAAAAAATTAACAAAGATAATTTTGAAACAAATTTTTTTTTTTTAAAAGAAGAAATCAATTTTAGGTAAAAAAACAAAAAAAAAATATGTAAAAAAAAAAACTGCTGCTACATTGAATAACCCATGTGATTTAGAGTATTCTATAATATCAATAATAATAATTATTTTTTTCTCATAGTTGCAGCAATGCCGAACATCTCCACTGAATAGAAAGGTGGAACTGATTAGATACATAAATTAAAACAAACAAACAAACAAAAAGCCAGCCTTTGATTGACAAGTTCAGCTCGACCAAAATCTCATACAACTTCCTGATTAACTAGTTGATGAAGCCATACTATAATTTATCAAATACAACCTTCAAAAGGCAGTTGAGCAGCATCAAAGCTTCAACTTTTGAAGCCTTTCCAATGAACAGAAGCCCAGATGCCATCAATAGAAACAAGCTAATTGGTCAAGAAACATAATGAATGCTAATTACCTCCCTCGCACCCAGCCCCTCTCTTGCCATATCCCCGTTCTGGAGGGAGCTTCAACTTGCGTTTATATGGGCATGCCTCACAGGCACAGCATAAAGTTTAGATTTCTGTATTCCAAGATGAACAAATTGATCATTTAATTCGTTCCCCCCCACAGGCACAGCATAAAGTTTCTAGAAATTATATGGGCATGCCTCACCAACCCCAACTCGCAACGTGAGAGGTTTTCCACGATTATAGCTGCTATCGAAAATCTTACCACTCTCCAAGTTCCCGACATAATGTGCCTGTGCATTTGTTCATCCACATAATTAAGTACCCGGGAAAGCATATAAAAAACTGCAAATCTCCAATATATCACATGGTTAAGTTTTAAAACCGGCTTAGATGTGATTCAAATTTGATGGTATAAACCATATAGCTCATAAAAATTGCCAAACGGTGCCTGCCCACAAAAACTTGTGGACATAACTAACGATTTTGGTTACCTGCTTTTCTTCTGAAGTCTGAAATGGCTAAGAAGAAGGAAGGAATTTCATAATTACCTTAATGAGCTGTCCCTTGACAGCCTCAGGGCCAGTGCCCACAGTGTTTTCAAAGAAGGCAAGCCCGGAAGGAGCAACTGTTAGTTCACAAGGAGCTTCTTCTGCTGTTGCTCTGAGCTGTAGTTGTAAAATAACATCAAGGAGGCTTTTGCAGAAGCCAAGACCAGTTACTTCTCTTCTCTTGAAAAAAGTTTGGCTTTCACTCAGCTAAGGCTGTTGAGAAAAGTTTTCTTGATGGTGGCCGGAGAATTCGGTAGTTGGTGCTTTTGTTGCTTCAAAATTGTTAGTGGGCAGTGTTGTATTGGGTGTGCTGAGATTTCTGGGATTGTAATTCCCGACTGAAAATGACCACTCCCAGAAATTTGAAAGAGATGAACAGAATTGGGTTCTTGAAACAGTAGTCTAGTGGTGGAACTGTTAAAAAGAAAGCTATCAAGATTCAAGCACAGTCCAATTTACAATCAGAAGAAATATTTTACAGGATAAGCTTCTAATGAAGCACATTTTGTGAAACCATAATTTCCTTAAATAGTCTGTAAACCTCAGATATTGTTAGCAGAGCCAGAAATCCCAGTGTTAAAACGTTGATGTGATAGATTTCTTTGTCTTGTAAATAAAACCACAATATCTTCGGAGAGACTGATTGCTAAAAAGAACATGCGACAAATAAAAACATCCTGGTTATAGCCTTGGTGCTAGCTTGAGATGACATTCCCCCATTCTGGTTTTGCCAGAATCCCAAATCAGATCAACTTTGATGACAATAAGTTTCAAGGGAGATGCAAGTGAAAAAGATTCGAGTTCACGTTGATCTACTTGATGAGTAGAAAACAAACAAAACCTACCTCGAAATTATGATAAGAAAACCAGTAGAACTGATTATTTCACCTTGATTTAATGAAAAATCCCAAACAAAAGTATATATGAATATATCGATGTGTAAATAACACTAAAAGTCCAGCTGATTTATGGATCCAAGCTGAAGAGCAAAGGTTAGTCAACCTCGAATTCTCACTAGTCACTATCCAAAACAAATGACAGAGCACGAAGCATAAAAAATTCTTCTTCCCCACTGCCCATGTTCATCTTCCGAGATTCTGTTGACTCAAGAATTTTAAGAATTGAAACGAAGTTAGATGGAAATCAAGAATATGCGATCGTCTCTCTATGAACAAGAGACAGTAAGCCCATTACAATCAGCATGCGGTTTCATTAATTAGCGCACAGTTCTTCAATCTTTATGTGCTGCCTGAAGACAGGAAAACTGAGCTCTCGATAACAGTAATCCACTTCAGATACAACTAGAGCCCCTGGCTTTTCTCACATTTTGGTTAAGCACTAAGTTCCTCACCCTTTCTGCATCATCCCATTTCTTATTTAAAACATACAAATCAGATACAAGACTATAAATCCCTCCATCATTCTCTGGTTTTATATCCCTCAAGACCTGCCCTATCACTCTATCAGCGATGTCAAATTGCTTATGCATCTTGCACGCTGATAAAAAGGAACCCAAGATGACAATGTTAGGCTCAAATTCCATCTCTTTAATAACCTCATAAGCTTCTTCTAACAACCCTGCCTTACCAAACATATCAACCATGCATCCATAATGATGAATTCTAGGCTCCAAACCAGTCTCTTTGATCATTTTAAAATACTTGCGACCCTCTTCAATCAACCCCTTACGCGCACAGGCATTAAGAATCCCCGTGAAAGTCATCTCGTTAGGCCTAACACCTGCTTCTTGCATCATCTTAAACAACGATAACACCTCTTGACAAAAGCCGTGTTGCGCTGCACCACATATCAATGCAGTCCATGTCGAGACATTTCTTTCTTGCATCAAAACAAAAACCCAGACAGCATTCTTAAAGAATCCACACTTGGCATACATGTCAACAAGAAGCGTGCCAATATCCACGTTCAACTCCCACCCATTCTTCACTACAAAGCCATGAACTGATTTCCCAGCTAACAATCCAAGAGAACCCATGTGTGCACAACCCGATAAAACAGAACCTACAGTCACTTGGTCTGGTTTTGGGTTCTCATTAGCCATCATTTCTCGAAAAAATGACAACCCTTGATCCCGAAACCCATTATTAATATAACAGGTAATCATGGCGGACCATGAAGCTGCATCCCTCACAGGCATAGCCTCAAAAAGAGAACGTGCTTTATTGATGCTCCCTGACCTTGAATACCCAGTAATCATCGTGTTCCATGTAACTATATTTCTCTGAGGCATTTCATCGAACAAATCACACGCTTGATCAAACGACATGACAGCGTATGCATGCAGGAGGCAAGTGGAAACATAAACGTGTGTATTGAAGCCAAGTTTGATTATATGGGAATGCAAGTGGTGAATTATCGTGAGGTTCTTGAGATGGGTACATGATTTTAGAGTAAAGAGTATTGAGAAGGTATCAAAAGGTATGGATTGGCGGTGCATATGAGTGTAGAGTTGCAATGCTTTGTGAGGAGAAGAGGCGTTTTTTATGGCTAAAACCCATGTGTTGTAGCTTTTTCTGGGGATTTGCCATTTTGTGGATTTGAGGAAGTGTGAGAGAGGAACTAGCATGGCTCATTGCGTGGTGGTGGTGCTTAGTTCCATTAAAACAGTGCAATTGGCATGGATGAAGAAGAGTCGAGACCAAAATGACAATAATTCCATTGGCTTGCTTTAACACAAGCAGATACAGGCATCGAATCAGCGGAAACGAGTTGGGAAACAGCAATCACCCAGTGTTGAGTTCAAAAAAATATCAAGTATGTTGGGAGGATGACTAATTCTCCGGCGATCTTAACTGTTTATTTTTTTTAAAAAAAAGATAAAAAAAATTTCTCAATTAAAATTGTATGTACCGACAGATAAATCAGTATCTTGTAGTTTAAAAAACCCAATAGACTATTTTGTTTTTAATTATTTTTTAAATGTCAAATATATCTTATAAAAATAATAATTCTATCTTGCATGCTTAAAAAATTCTTTATTAATAACAATTTCATTATTATACTGCTCTAATTTTCAATAATTTATATTTAGGTAAACAGTGAAATTACACTAATTTACAGTAATAACAATAAAAGTTTTAATATATATATATATATATATATATATATATATATTACAATAATTATCCTTTTAGGCCCATAAACGCTTGGGGTCTTTTCAATAGGCCAGGCGAGGGGGCTTGTCGGCTTGATGTTCTATACCCATTAGCGCTTGACTTTTTTAAAAAATCCAGGTTTTTTTAAATGGCTGCTTTCAAATTGTAAGGAAATGTTTTTTTTTTTAAAGCTCGAAGAAGTGGTGAATTTCCTGCTCACCTCCTGATCACAAGTACTTATAAACTCCTCGCAGATATTTATAAAGAAAGTTTTTTTATTTGTCATTTTAATTTATATTTTATGAGACTATTCTAGTTTTATGATCTAGTTTATGAGTTTAATAAGTTAAGTAAACTTAAGTTTTTTTAATTGATTTCTTTAATCTTATTTTTTAATGTTGGGTTGATTTTAAATTAAATTTCATAATTTATTTTAATTTATTTTCTACGAGGTTATCTTAGTCTCATTATTCAAGTTGCATGTTTGACATGTTAATATAGGTTGACTCAAGTGTTTTTTTAATTAGTTTTTTTTTTCAATTTCATCATTCAATTATTTTGAGTTGATTGAGAATTAAATTTCAAAATTTATTTTGATTTAATTTTTATAAGGTTATCATGGTTACTTGACTTGGATCATGAATTTAACAGGTTTATTCGAGTTGATCCAATTCAATCTATTATATTGCTATCTTGATATTAAAAAAAATATCATCTTAAAATTTTATTTTAAATCAAATTTTATTTTTATTTTTATTAATTATTTTGATCATTTTAAATCCTAGATAAATTTTTGTTGCGCTGTGTATTTTCTTTTATGTTAAAAATTAAATAACTTGACGAGCGCGGGTTAGTGGTATGCTTTTGACGCTATTTGGACAAGGGACAACACTATGTGATCCGTACGAACAAGAAATGACATGAACATTCTTGCTGACTGTTGAAATACGGAGATAAATCAGTGGGCTGTCCCTTCGGGAAGTGACACCAATTTGCTAATTAAAATGAAAGAAGGTTTTTGAATAACATGTTACGACAGTACTGCCTTGAGTTTATAGGAAGATATACAGTCTAGGAGGTATTAATTATAAATAAATAAATAAATAAAGACGTCTAAGAAATATAATTAGCCATACTCACGTACCGAATTAAATGGGAGATACTTAGAGACAGAGACACAAGATTAGTGGCTACAGAAGGATTTATTACATATTGATGGCTTGACAGGTGGCCGGGATCGATAATCAATTTTGTTTGGCTTTTGATTATTAAAAACTTAAAAGAGATAATCATGGAGTTGTCGGCAGAACTCTAATCTAAAGATATTGAGATTTCATGATGGAACGGTGGTCCATACCGTCTTGAATTTGTTATCTAGAAGTTTAACCATCAAATTAAAAGCAGTGCCCCCCCACATGCAAGCCCCACTCCCTCAGCATTAGCCCAAAAAAAAAAAAAAAAAAAAAAAAAGCCAAGCTTAATTGACTGCTGCAAAAACCAAGGGCAGGTCTGTTTTTTTTTTTTTTTTTTTTTGTCATTTGATTAAAGAACGGCACTATATATTGTGGTTTAGCCTCTTGGAGATGTTGTCTGGCCTCGGTGTCTTTGAGACTGTTTATTTCAGTGATTACTTCTATTTTTAAAATAAATCACAAGTTTGTTTTTAATACATTATTTATTGTTCATGGACTTCATTGTTATTTACATTCGAAACGCAAGGTGACACAAAGCAGCTCTTCGCTGCTTCTTGCGTGGAGAAATCATTCTCTACTGTTCACTTAAGTGACTCCATTGTTTACGCAAACAGTGGAGCATGTCTCTACTGTTCCAACCGGACCAGGTTCGATCCAAAGCTAAATGCATTAAACCGAGTCCGACACAGTAAAATAAAAAAAATATTTTATTTTTTATTTTTAATTGTATTTTATTCAAAAAAACTAGTGTTTAAATTATTCAATGACACTAGATAAATTTGACGGAGATCGCTTGATGACGTAACATTTGCAGAATTTGATCGCAATCCCAATTTTATTCCTGATTATATTTTACATGATGTTGTTGCGTGCTTAAAAAATCAAGGAAACTGTAGTCCTTGCCGGATGTATTTCACACCTGATGGAATTGTAGATGGTTTAATGGAACAATAAAAAATATTTTATATAAAATATTTTTTATTTAATGATGTATAGCAATAGTTAAATCTATAATATTTAAATTAAAAACCATCAACATATATTAATATATATATTTTTAAATTATTTTATAATTTCAATTTCAAAAATATTTTTAAACAAACCCATTAAATTATCAGAAGAGAGCTATCTGTTTTCTGTGCTTAACTAAGCCATATATAGCTATCTGGGTCACGTTGTATAAATACGTACTTTTCACGTATATCTGTAGCTAATTATATATGCTCGCATATTCTGCTACTATGCCTTCAAGCTAGTTTTCGTTCAATCTATAACAAATATTCTCTTTCATTCTGATAAATGATCCTTGAAACTAAAACCCTCCCATCGATCGACACTACATTCTTTGCTTCCCTTAAAATGGGTTTTATATATATATATATATATATATGGTTATTTTCCCGTTATTTTGCCACTAAATTAATACTATTTTACTGACTTTTGTGTTGATATATAGAGGATGTAATTAGTAATTATCAGGTTTAAACTAATGATGTGATATATAAACACACAAGGTTGCAAGATATATATGGAAGATGTAATTAACCAGAGATATAATTAAGTAGATCAGGGCGGACTTTTGAAATTTACTCCTCAATATATTGAGAGGCATTAACAGCCTAAAAGCCTTAT